>Ga0302250_1000265_pt1 | contig 61085 bp, 61 predicted proteins | sample AAG_RA_Asp_MG_FD_193536 | JGI IMG/M metagenome (GOLD analysis project Ga0302250, IMG submission 193536) | Enriched activated sludge microbial communities from anaerobic digester in WTTP, New Holstein, Wisconsin, United States - AAG_RA_Asp | ecosystem: Engineered > Bioreactor > Anaerobic >...
GACGACGAAGAAAAAGCAGAGATGCTCTCTTCTCTTGGCGTAAAAGAATCAGGACTTGATCAGATCATCAAAAAAGGATTTGCAAAGCTGGGACTTATGAGTTACTTCACTGCAGGAGTAAAAGAGGTGCGCGCATGGACAATAAGACAAAACACAACTGCGCCAAAAGCAGCAGCTGTAATTCATAACGATTTTGAAAAAGGATTTATTAGAGCAGAGGTCATAGCATATGAGGATTTCATAGCTTATAAGGGTGAGACCGGAGCAAAAGAAGCAGGCAAAATGAGATTGGAAGGCAAAGAGTATATCGTACAAGATGGGGATATAATGCATTTCAGATTCAATGTATAAATAAAATAAAAGGCAAAGAAGATGAAAAATATTTTACTTGTTGCATTGGCAGCTTTATTTCTAATTGGATGTGGCAATAAGAAAGATTCATTTATAGTTAGTGCTACAAGTGAACAAAATCTTACAGAAACTGTAAAAAACATAGAAAATGCTGTACAAAAAGAAAAGTTTACTTTAGTAGATACTATTGATCACAAGATCACTGCAGATGAATATAATATATCTATACGTCCACAAAGAATAGTGAGATTTACTCAACCACAAGTTGCGTCCATGCTGATCGCTTGCAATCCGACAATTGGCGTTGATATACCGTTTAAGATACTTATTTGGGCGAGTTATGACGGAGTGACTCATGTGGAATATATAAATCCTGAATATTGGTCATTGACACACAACATAAAAGATAAAAAATGTATTGCACTTGTAGGTCAAACAAAGATTGCCATCGAAAAAGCTGTTGCAGATGTTATTGAAAAATAATAACATATAGATTTGATCTAATAAACCAAATCTATCAAAACGAAAAATGTTCGCCTAAATAATATTTACGTACTTTAGCGTCAGATGCCACTTCATCGCTAGTACCGCTTGCTAACATCTCGCCGCTTCTCATAACATAAGCCCTATCACAAACGCCCAAAGTTTCACGTACATTGTGGTCTGTGATGAGTATACCCATATCAAGTTCTACAAGCTGTTTGATAACATTTTGTATATCAAGTACGGCTATGGGATCAACACCCGCAAAAGGCTCATCAAGAAGCAAAAACTTTGGTTTGCCTACCAAAGCTCTGGCTATCTCAACGCGGCGTCTCTCTCCTCCGCTGAGGCGAATTCCTTCTCGATTGCGTATAGGTTCTATATTGAAAATTTCCAATAGTTTTTCTATTCTCTCAGCGGCTGTTTTGCTATCCAGTTTCAATGCTTCAGCAGCAATTAGCAGATTTTCTTCTACGGTTAGATCTTTAAATATGCTTGATTCCTGAGGTAGATATCCGATACCCAGCTTGGCACGGCTGCTCAATGAAAGATCGGTTATATCGTTGCCATCTAGCAACACTTTACCGCCGGTAGCGTCTGTAAGTCCGCAGATCATGTAAAATGTCGTGGTTTTACCGGCACCGTTTGGGCCAAGCAAACCTACTATCTCTTTGCTTTTGATGTTCAAAGACACATCATGAACGATCTTTGTTTTTTTGATAGTTTTCGACAGATGTTTGGCTTCTAATGTATGCATGCATCTCCAATAATATATCGCCTCATCTTGGCAAATGGCTCGATCTTAATATGGCAAGTATTATACCCTGCACTATCTAAAAAGGCTCTAAGTTCATCTGTGCCCCATTCTACTATATGCCAACCTGGCTTATCAAACTCTTCATGAAGTCCAAGCGACATCATATCTTGTAGCCCAATGCGATATAGATCATAATGAAATAGTTTATCTCCGTAGCACTGCTGGAGACTAAAAGTCGGCGAGCTCACAACGTCTATTAGTCCAAATTCTTTTGCAATGGCTCCTGTTAGCGTGGTTTTGCCGGCTGCTAGATCACCTTCTAGAAAAATTATCACATTTGACGGCAATGAAGCTTTAAGCTCTTTTGCGATCATAGAAATTTCATCTAAAGAAGCTACTATTTCTTTGTCCACTGCATATTCTTTATAATGAGTTTGAAAATGCTACTATCTTCTCTAAATGCTTCATAGCTTTGCCACTATCAATCGCCGCAGAAGCTTTTTTTATGCCCTCATCAAGATCGATCGCATTTCCGTCCACAAAAAGTGCACAAGCTGCATTTAGAACCACAACATCTCTTTTGGCTCCTTTTTCTTTGCCGGAAAAAATATCTTTTATAATTGCTGCATTTTGTGCCGCATCGCCGCCTAGGATCTCTTTGTGAGTCGCAAGCTTAAAGCCAAGAACTTCAGGATCGATCTCACCATGTGATATAAATCCTTTTTCTACAAATGCAAATGGTGTTTTGGTGCATATGGATATCTCATCGGTTTTATCAAGGCTGCTGACCACCATAGCTCTTTTGACGCCAAGATCAACCAAAGCATTTGCTACCAAGTCGACATAACTAGGATCAAACACTCCTATTAGATATTTTTGTACGTGTGCCGGGTTGGTAAGAGGCCCTAAGAGATTAAATATAGTGCGATGAGGAATGGAATGTCGAATAGGCATAATATGTTTCATGGCCGGATGGTGGCTTGGTGCAAACATAAAACAAAATCCAACGTTTTCTAACATTTTTGCTTGCTGGTCTAGATTCAGATCAAGCCTGATACCCAAAGCTTCAAGCACATCAGCAGAACCGGATTTGCTGGTGATACTGCGATTGCCGTGCTTGGCTACCACGCTTCCAATTGAGGCGAGCAAAAGAGAAACCGTAGTAGAAATATTAAATGTACCGCTCTTATCTCCGCCTGTACCTACTATGTCTATAGCTTTTGCTCTCAACTCTTCGGATATCGGCAAAGCAATAGCATATTCTCTCATGATCCTAGCTGCTATAGCCATATCAGAAACACTTTCTCCGTTTTCATATAAAGCTATCAAAAATTCTCTTGCTTCTTCTTCGCTGAGTTCATTTGCGAAAAGCTTTTCAAATTGTGTCTGCGCTAACATTTTATATTTCCTTTAAAGCTCTTTTACATAAAGTTCTTTTTGAGTTTTTGGTATAGTTTTAGTGGTCGGAATTGCTAAAACTTCATACATTTTTTGACCATTAAGATATTCTATCCTAATTTTATCACCGACCGTAACATTTTTTGATGGTTTGGCCTCTATGTCATTGACAAATACTACACCGCTTTTGACCATATCAGTTGCGATCGTTCGCCGCTTTATAACATTTACACTGCTTAGCCATTTGTCTATTCGCATGTTATTCCTTGCAGCATTGTGCAGTCGTTTGGCTTTGTTCCAATAAAGCATATTTTGCGTCCAAACTTCCTGCCTTGCTGGCTCTTTTCCATAAAGAAATAGCCATATCCTTATCACATGGTACGCCAAGGCCGTCAAAATAGTGCTTACCTAGCATAAATAAAGCATCAGAATCTTTGGTAGCATTGACTATTTGTTGATAAAGTCTAAAAGAATCATCATATCTGTCTTCATTAAAAGCTTTGTTTGCTTCCATATCATCCATGCGGGATCCTTTTATAGTTTAAATGCCTCTTGGGCTTTATTTGCTAGTGCCATACCTACAAATGATAATTTACCATCTACTATAGCACCCTCTTTTTCTAGATTAGAGATTATCTCTTTGCCCTCAGCCATTGTCATAGCTCTAGATTCTTCAAGCATTGCTAAAATATCTTGCACGCTTTCGTCAGGCTCTTTATGAAGCAAAGCCAGCAACACTACTTGCTCTAAAAGCTCTGTATCTTCTGCCATTTAGTGCAACTCTACATTTAGTTTGACTTCTCTTGTGCTTCTTTTGGCTTCTGTTTCGCCGGTTAGAGAATTATGTCTATAGTGAATACCGTTAAGGCCTTGAAGTTCGCTGCCTTTAAATGTTGTTTTATTTTCTAGCATAGCTTTAGGATTGGCCAGTTTGATCTTTTCGAGTTCCTGTGGAGCGATCTTGACCTTGGTGCCTGCCAAAATAGGGATACCTGCATCTACTATACAACCGTCACCCAATGGTATACCCGTCACGGAATTTGCTCCAAGAAGCGTATTTTCTCCTATTGTGATCGGATGACCGTCAGTTCCTGAAAGTACACCAAGGATACTAGCTCCTCCGCCTACATCACTGCCGGCTCCTACGATGGCAGAGCTTGATATGCGGCCTTCTACCATCACGGCACCCAAAGTTCCGGCATTAAAATTGATATAAGAAGCTCCCGGCATCACCGTAGTTCCTGCTGCCAACTGAGCTCCCATGCGTACCCTGCTAGCTTCCAGTATACGAGTGTTATCTGCAGGAATTATATGCTGCAAGTATCTAGGAAATTTATCTACGCTATCGATCATAGGATAAGTACCGGTGAGCTTAAGTGCAATTTCGTGCTCTCTTAGATATTCAAGCTCATACGGAGTATTTCCTACCCATGCTACATTGCTAAGTACTCCAAAAGCACCGTTTAGGTTGATGCTTCTAAGAGCTGCTTTTGAAGTGGATAATGCATAAAGTTTGAGATATACAGCCTCCACGCTAAGAGGTGCTGCATCTTCAAAAAGAAATACTATGCGAAAATTTGCGCCCAAGCTATTCATAGAGCTAAGCGTCTTGATCACTTGTACATTACGGTGTGCATCGCCTGTAGCTTCGTCTATATACGGAGCAAATGCATTCATGGCATTTGCTACAAAATCATCATTGATAGTCGCTACAAATTCTGAGCTGCTAAAATCCACTTTGATCTTCGCTGCTTCAAGTGCGGCTATAAATACTGCTGCTGATCCGTAATTTTCTTTCCAATTGATGAGCGGGAAACTCGCTTGTAAAATTTTATCTGCATTTTTTTGTCCGCGATCTACTCTTGCTATGCCAAATGCGATAGGTTCACGGTAGCCAACACCAGCCTTTGTGTTTTCCACTAAAGCTTTAAATTCATCTACTGTTGCAATTGGTGCTATCATCAAATATATCCTTGTTAAGTTTTTGGGATATTATACTTGTATTTATTTAAAATCTTAAGTTCGCGGTGACAAGGAGCACAGCAAAGAACAAGCCAAAAGCGATATTGTGATAAAATTATATTATGAAACACATAAAAGGCTTCGGCAATCGCTACTTTTCACTAGCTATCATAGCTTTATATTCTACACTTTATAAATTATGTAGAAATGACAGCAATTACCGATACCATAACTATGCTCATATATTTAAAACTCCCAAAACTTCTCCCCCTTGGATTTAGAAAAACATAATATAAATTACATTATTTAGAACTTGTCGTCATCCTCGTGCTTGACACTGGGATCCACTGGATTCCTGTTTTCGCAGGAATGATAATCTTGAATAGTTTCAGCATGACAAAGTTAGCCGGCATAAATACAATATAAAACTACAAAACAAAACAAGGGGACAAACAAAATGAACAAACCAACCAAATACAGTATAGCATTGCTTGCCATACTAACATTATCAAATGCCGACACGACTGATCTCGGGGAAATAGAGATCATATCGGCAAACAAAACAAAACAAAGTATCAAAAAAACAACATCAAATGTAACCGTAATAACTGAAGAAGATATAAGACAAAATGGATATGCGTCAGTACCGGGGGCGCTTTCTACAGCACTTGGTATGAATGTATCACAAAATGGCGGAATAGGTCAAAAGGATTCGTTTTTTCTAAGAGGGCTGGATAGCGGAAAAATTCTAGTTCTTCTTGATGGCATAAGGTTAAATGATCCATCAACTACAAATAACACTGCGATGATAGAGTTTTTGCCTATCTCAAATATTGAGCAGATAGAAGTAATTAGAGGCGGGAGTTCATCCATTTGGGGCGCAAATGCAAGTGCCGGTGTTATAAATATAATCACAAAAAATGGTAAAAAAGATGGCGTTAGCGGCAGTATCGGTTTGAATGGCGGAAGTCATAATACCAAAGGTGGCGAACTATCACTTTTTTATAAAAACGATAAATTAAACGCAAAACTGCTTAGCTCTTATTTTGATACGGATGGCATATCTGCACTTGCCCCGCAAAATAGCGAAAAAGACAGATACAATAACAAAAATATAATTGCCGGCTTTGGCTACGATTTTACCGATAAAACAAACGCGTCTTTAACGGTTATGAAAACAAAAACAAAAGGCGATTTTGATGACCCGAATGGAGGAGGTGCAAATGATGATTATAGTAATTTTACAACTGATAGCACAAATGCAACGGGAATTATATCAACCAAATTTGGAGCAATTGATACGATACTAAATATCTCAAGAGGCGAGTATGATCGAATTTATTTTAATGCATCTTTTGGTAAAGATGCATATATGGCTACGACTAATGAATATTCTCTGATAAATTCATATTCTTATGCTTTGGGTAAAAGCGTTTTAGGATTAGAATATAAAAATATCGATGGATATAATAAAAATATATTTTCTTTGGCGGATAATGGCTTTTCCAATAGAGCAGTTTTTTTATCTAATGCCATAAAACCTATAGAGAAACTTCTTGTTGAGACAAATTTGAGATATGATGATTTTAATGAGTTTGACGGCAAAACTACATATAAAATCGGCGCAAAATATACTTTGTCAAATGATTTTACCCTTAATGCCAATTATTACACTTCATTCAATGCACCATCAGTTTATCAACTTGCAAATACACTTGTGGGCACGACACTTAAGCCAAGTTTTGTAAAAGGGCATGATACCTCACTCTCTTATAAGGATTATTTGTCTTTGACATATTTTGATAATAAAATAGAAGATGATTTTATCTATACAGGCTCATGGCCAAACAGTGGCTATGCAAATAATGCATCATCTGAAAAAATCAGAGGTATAGAAGTATTGACAAAAAGCAATACTATAGCTGATAGATTTATGTTTAAAGCAAACTATACTCATTTGATAGACATAAAAGATACAAGCGGGACACCACTATATAATAGAGCAAAAGATGAATTTAACGGTTGGGTTGAGTATTTTTATAATGAAGATACAATTGCAAGCTTAAATGCTCAATATATAGGAAAGAGACATTCTCCTTTTGGTTATCCGACTTCACCAATGCCAAGCGGAAACTATACGCTCTGGAATATAGATATCACCAAAAGTTTTAACGATTCCATCGACTTCGGTTTACACTTCAAAAATATCTTTGACAAAGATTATCAAACCATCTATAATTACAATAGCGAAGGCAGAAGTGTTTATGCAGATGTGAGATATAAATTTTAGGAGTTTCAGGTGTATATCAATCATAATTATTACATTGCCTATAAGATATTTAATGCCCTGTTTGCCGGTTTGGCATTAGGCAGTGTGATGAGCATATATGCACCATTGCAGCCCTCCGTCTATTCGCTTGGCGGAATAGTGCTGGCTCTAGGAATGATAATCGTTGCTAGGCTGTATGAAAAGATATTGACCATCCGATGGTTTTATAGATTTACCATGCTGGTCGAAGTGATATTATTTGGGGTCATACTATTTTTCTTGACCACAAAATTTTCTTATCAGACAGCACTTTTGGTTTATATTGGCTACCAAATTACATTTATATTCAGCAGTTACCTAATACGTGCTGAGACACTGTTTTTGAGCGAGACATATATGCTTATCCGCATCGATACAGTCAAGCAGATAGGTACACTTATCGGTATGGCTGTTGCTTATGTTTTTTATAGATTTTTAGAGAACAAAACCAATATAGAACAGGTTTATACCATGCACTATTTTCTTGCAGTAATTCAAATTGTCGTAATATTTCTAGTTTTTAAAAGTTTTGAGGATAAGCGATTATAGCTTATTTTGGCCGCTATACTAGGGTTTGGAAGCTATTTTGATCGCCAATTTTTTTCGTGATTATAGCAAATTGGTTTTAAACATTCAATTTATGATTTTATCTTGTTTCACTAATAGACTTCGTATTCTTCCTTGTCTTGCGTAAAATTATATACAACAATTGATACTAAAAATATCAAAATCCATGCCAGCAACATTGTGGTAATAGTATGACTCAAAAAATGATCACCGTTCATCATTTTATAAAGTCCAGTTATCCAGCCAGTCAGAAATGCACCTGCCAATGCCATTCTTTTATTCCTTTTTGTTTTAAATAAAAAGTAGAGTCCCATAAGTGCAAAACCCCCTGATGCATGGCCGGCTGGATAACATTTGGCTTTTTGAGTTTGAATAAAATTAGACGGATAACTATTAAATAGTTTAATTTCTGGAAATTTACCGCCATATCTCTCCAGTTGGCAAGGGCATGGCATATTGGTATTGCCTTTCAATTGACCAACAGTAAACGGCACTACAATCAGCGAGAATGCCACTATCATCAATCCGCTTTTATAATCTGAAACGATTTGCTTTTTGCGATAAAAAATCAAAGCCAAAACAACAGATATGCCAAATATCAATATGAGCTTTTTTTCACCGCTATATAAAATAAAATGCAAAAGCCAATTATCCTTATTTGACAATAGCCATGTTGAATTTTGAAAATTATAAAATAAGTCTTGAACCGCCAAATCAAGAGTTGTAAACTGGAACGTAATCAAATCGATCACAAGTAATATCAAAGGTATAGCAATATTCATTATCCCCTCATTAGAAAGAGAAAATTATATCTTAAAAATATGGTATTTTTATAATTAATTTGATTGATTTAAAACAATAAAATAAATGTTTAATAATCAATTTTTTATATTTAATAAAAAATTATTTCTCCCCGCCGCCTAGTGCTCTATATAATGTGATCCGATTTATCCTTTCTTCTAGTTGGACAGCAAGAAGTGTTTGCTGTGCGGTATAATATGTACGCTGCGCAATCAATGCGTTCAGATATGTGTCAACTCCGTTTTTGTAGCGAAGATCTGATATCAAATAGCTATTTTTTGATGATTGAACCAACTTGGTTTGTGCGTTAAGCTGCTCACTGATCGTTTGCCTGCGAGCTAGGGCATCGGCAACCTCTTTGAACGCTGTTTGTATGGCAAGTTCATATGCTGCAAGATAATAATCTCGTTGTGCTTTAGTGTAGTCTAGTTTTGATTTTCTAACACCGATATCAAAAATTGGCAATGTTAGACTTGGCACAAACGACCAAACAGATGCACCGCCGCTAAAGAGATGAGACAAAGCAGTGCTTGCCAGCCCTCCCTCCGTCGTTATAGAAATAGATGGAAAATAAGCCGCACGCGCTGCGCCGATATTTGCATTGGCAGCTTTGAGATCATGTTCTGCTGCAAGTATATCCGGCCTATTTAAAAGGGCATCGGAAGTCATATTTGTTGGAACTTCTGCTAGATATTTTTTGTTCGCATTTAAGCTATGAGGAAGCCACTTGTCATCAATTATTTCGCCTGCTAATAAATTAAGTGCATTTTTGTCTTGCTCAACTTTGGTTTTATATTTAGCAATATCGGCTTGCGCTTGATAATAAAGCGTTTGAGCTTCATAGAGATCCAATGCCGAACTAACTCCCATATCAACTTTTCGCTGCATAAGCTCTAATGTTTTTTTGGCACTTACTTCTGTTGATCTTGAGAGTTCCAATAAATCTTTATCCAAAGCCAAAGTTAGCCATGCTGATACTATTTCGGAAATTAGCGTAATACGAAGTGCACGCTGGCTATCTTGCAAAGACAGGTACTTTTCATACTCAGCGACTGATAAACTATGAGCTTTCCCAAACAGATCAAGTTCATAGCTGCTGATTTTGGCTACGGCTGAATAGTTTTGTGTAATTGAGGATGAACCCAATGAATTTCCCTTGCTGCCAGACAGTACTGCATTTATCATTGGGAATTGTGAAGCACGCTGCATACTATATGTTGCTTTGGCTGATTCTATATTAGCTACCGCTTCACGTAGCGAACGGCTTTGCCTGAAAGCTGTCTCTATAATATGACGCAACTGCTCATCTAAGACAATTTCCCTCCATTGCATTGCAAAAACTTTATCCTTGGAAGATAATTCAATATTTTGTTTTTGAGAAATACCTTTATTCCATTCAGACGGAATTGGTGCTGTTGGTCGCTTATACTCCGGGATAAGCGCACTGCATCCGACTATATAAAATGTAGATCCGGCAGCTATGATGAGTTTTAGTTTATTTGTATATTGCATATCAATCACCATTTATATTTTCTGAGAAGTTTTTACGATCTGCTTTTGTTTTAAATATGGTATTGACCAAAACAAAAAACATAGGAACCATGACAATAGCCAACAGTGTAGCGGTGATAGTTCCTCCAACTATCCCAGACCCGATAGAAATCCTACTTTTTGCACCGGCTCCTGTTGAAATTGCCAGAGGCAAAACTCCCACAACGAATGCCATTGACGTCATCAATATAGGCCGCAATCTAAGTCTTGCACCTTCTATTGCTGCTTGGCTTAATGTTCGGCCTTTTTCAAAAGCAGATGAGGCAAATTCGACAATTAAAATTGCATTTTTAGATGATAAGCCAATAACGGTCAATAATGCTACTTGAAAATAAACATCATTTTCCAATCCGCGTACCGTAGCAGCAATAACAGCCCCGATTATACCAAGCGGAATAACCATAAGTACGGAAAACGGGATAGACCAGCTCTCATACAACGCAGCCAGACATAAAAAAACAAATAATACAGAAATAGCATATAAAAAAGTACTTTGTCCGCCTGAGAGTTGCTCTTGATACGAAAGTCCGCTCCACGAATAACTGCTTCCTGGCGGAAGCTGCTGCGCCAATCTTGCTATTTCATTCATCGCATCTCCGGAACTTACTCCTTTGTTTCCGGCTCCTTGTATATTGTAAGAAGCCAAACCGTTATAGCGGGATAAGCTTTCTGGCCCGTATGTCCATTTCGTGGTTGCAAAAGCCGAAAAAGGAGTCATGCTCTCATTGTCACTGCCGCGAACATACCATTTAAAAAGATCATCCGGAGCTGAACGAAAAGCAGCGTCCCCTTGGATGTATACTTTTTTGATACGGCCGCGGTCAATAAAATCATTGACATAATTTCCAGCCCAAGCAGCATTCAAAGTGTCATCAATATCTGATAATGAAAGTCCTAACGCTACTGCTTTGGCTTGGTCAATATCAACATGCAACTGCGTAGTTTCCGCCATACTTCCCAAACGAACAGCACTCAAGAGAGTGCTTTTGAAAGCATCGCTGATCAACTGGTCTCTCATATTTTTTAGAGAATCCCGATCGGTTCCCGCATTTGCCTGAAGTTGAAAATCAAATCCGCTACTATTGCCCAATCCTCTAATTGCCGGAGGATTTAATGCAAATATCCGCGCATCCCTGATGGATGCTAATGCTTTATTGGCACGAAAAGTGATCTCTTCTGCGCTGCTGCCGACATCTTCACGCTCATCCCAGTCTTTTAAATTAACAAATGCCATCCCTGCATTTTGTCCGCTCCCGCTAAAATTAAATCCTGAAATAGTAAAAATTGTATTTGTGGTATTTGCTTCATCATTCAAAAAATAATTTTCAACATCTTTTGCGACAGCTACCGTTCTTTTCACGGAAGCACCTTCAGGCAAAGAGATTTGAACCATGACCGATCCTTGGTCTTCAACAGGAAGAAACCCGGTAGGGAGCCTTAGAACAAGAACTGACATTGCTATGATGATAACAGCATAGAGTATCATCCAGCGCATCGGTTTATTTAATATTCGCACAACTCTTTGCTCATAACGCTTTGTCATAAGATCAAATGCTTTATTAAACCATCCAAAAAAGCCCCTGGAGGCATGGTTATGTCCCGCAGAATTCAAAAATGTTGCACAAAGCGCAGGAGTCAAGGTCAATGCAACTATAACCGATAAGATCATTGATGAAACAATAGTAATAGAAAATTGTCTATATATCACACCGGTTGAGCCCTCAAAAAATGCCATTGGCAAAAATACCGCCGAAAGCACCGTAGCAATACCGATAAGCGCACTGCTTACTTCATCCATTGATTTTATCGTTGCCTTGCGAGCATCTAGATGCTGTTCACGCATAATCCTTTCAACATTTTCTACAACTACTATGGCGTCATCCACAAGCAGGCCTATCGATAAAACCATCGCAAACATTGTCAAAGTATTAATCGAATATCCAAAAACATATAAGATCCCAAAAGTACCCAGCAAAACAACCGGCACAGCTATGGCAGGTATCAAAGTGGCTCTCCAATTTTGCAAAAAAACAAACATAATGATCACAACCAGTCCAATTGCTTCAAAAAGTGTTTTTACTACTTCATTTATTGATATTCTAATAAATTTTGTACTATCCCTTGGATAAGCTACTTTATATCCTTTTGGCATATTGTTTTGAAAACCCTCAACAACTGCGCGGACACCATCAGCTGTCGCCAAAGCATTAGCATCCGGAGCCAACATAACAGCTATTCCCGATGCCGGATGGCCATTTAAGCGTGTTACATTATCATAGCTTTCACTTCCAAGTTCAACACGTGCAACATCGCAAAGACGCACCAATGCTCCACCTTGATTGTGTTTTACTATGATATTTCGAAACTCTTCTGGAGTTTGCAGTTTTGATTTTGATGTTACTATCGCATTGAGCTCTTGATCGCCCAAAGTCGGCATTCCGCCGATCTTTCCGGCTGAGACTTGGACGTTTTGAGACAAAATAGCATTTGAAATATCAGAAGGATTTAATTTGTAAGCCATTAGTTTTGAAGGGTCTAGCCAGACACGCATAGCATATTGAGAACCAAATACACGTACACTGCCCACACCATCAACTCTTGCAATGGCATCTTGCATATTGCTTACCATATAGTCAGAAATATCCGTTGCAGTTGCTTTGTCGGTTTCGTCGTATACCGATACGATCATAAGAAAATCACTTTGTGATTTTCTTACATTAACACCGTATCTTTGTACATCATTTGGCAATCTTGTGATTGCTTGAGAAATTTTGTTTTGCACCTGGACTTGTGCAGTATCAGGCTCTGTGCCCTGCTTAAAAGAGACATCAATATTTGATTGCCCCGAAGAACTGCTGGAAGATGAAAAATAAAGTAAACCGTCTAAACCGGTTAATTGCTGCTCTAAAATTTGTGTGACACTATTTTCTACTGTTTCAGCCGATGCACCTGTATATGTGGTAGAAATTTTAATGGTCGGCGGCGCAATATCAGGATATTGGGCTACAGGCAATGATATTATAGAACCGATTCCTGCCAGCATAATAATAATAGAAATTACCCAGGCAAATATTGGACGGTTGATAAAAAATTTACCCATTTTTAATTACTTTTAGAATTATTTTTATTTAATTTGGAGGAGATATCAACCGGACTTACACTATCGCCTATTTTTATTTTATTTAGCCCTTCCACGATCAAACGATCATTTTCTTTGAGCCCGGACATGACGAGCCATTGATCCCCTATTGCTCTATCAAGGGTTATGTTTCGCTGCTCGACTTTGCCGTTGTTGGCTACGACCAAAGCTGTAGCTTCTCCCTTTGGATTTCTGCTAATGCCTTGCTGTGGTGCTAAAATTGCACGCGTGCTTACAGCTTCATCTATTATAACTTTGACATACATACCGGGCAGCAATACATTCTCAGGATTTAAAAATTCTGCTCTTAATGTAACAGACCCTGTCGCCTCATCAACTGCCACCTCTTGCAATTTAAGTGTACCGTTATGCTCATACAAAACATCATTTTCCAATTTTAAACGGACATTTGTGCTTCCCGAATGGATCGTTTTTTCTCTCAATAATTGTTTTAAATTTAACAATTGAACACTAGATTGTGTAAAATCGACATAAATTGGATCAAGCGTACGAATAGTTGCCAATGGAGTTGTTTGATCCAATGTCACCAATGCCCCTTCTGTCACACTGGAAGTCCCGATACGACCAGAAATAGGAGCTTTAATATTGGTATAATCCAGATCTATACCGGCACTTTGCATAGCTGCTTTTTTCTCTTCAGCAGTAGCTTTTGCTTGCAAATATGCAGTATGTGCATCTTCATAATCTTGTTTGGATACTCCTAGAACTTTGACCAGCTCTTTATATCTCATATCTTTTAACCTAGCGGCCTCTATAGCTGCTTGAGCATTTTTATATGCTGCGTATGCTTCATTGTAAGCCGCTTTATATTTCACAGGATCAATAATATAAAGCACATCTCCTTTTTTTACTTCTGCGCCTTCAGCGAATAACTGCTTTTGAATTATCCCGCCGATTTGCGGCCTTATCTCTGATGATAATGCAGCCTTGGTTCTTCCTGGGAGCTCTTGTTGCAATGTAATTGATCTTGATTTTATCGTGTATACACCTACTTCAATGGCAGGATTGGCATTTTTTGCAGACTGGTTATTATCATTACAATTTACAAGTAAAATAGCCGAGGCAATTAGCATGGCAAATTTTAAAATTTTTTTCTTTTTGAAAAATGGTACGAAGCTGGAATTATGTGACATGAAACATTTCCTAATTTTATCCGATTTAAGTTATCGAGTTTCTATATAAAAAAATATATTAATATTTTTATGACTACATTATACTTCGCTTAACTTATATAAATCAAAAAAACAGAAAGCTTTATTGAATGAATAAGCATCAATAAAAAAAGAGATACTCAAAAAAGATATAACAAAAGTATTTTGATAAACATTTTTTCTTCATAAATTTACACAATATTTGAAAAATTTCATATCTTTTAAAGGAGTACAGACATAATAAAATGTTGTAAAATCTTTGAAGAAAAAAATAAAAAGTAATTTGAAATTCTAGATTTTAAATTGAATTTGTAGTGGCTCCGGATGCAGGATTCGAACCTGCGACCAAGTGATTAACAGAAGTGAAATCCATTATTCTTTTTAATTTATATTGGTTTATATAGCCCTATTTTACGGCATGTGTGTTTCTTTTTAATTCTTATTGTTGTATTATGATTCTACAAAAAGTATGTCCCAAGGTATGTCCCAAGGCATGTCCTTGATAAATATTGCAAAAGGCGCAAAAAATGGCTGTAGATAGAAGTCAATTTATAAATCAAGTAGAAGCTGGACTTAAAGCAAACAAAGATTACACAAAATTTTATATGAGCATCAAGAAAAATCATAAAATCATCCAAAGGGTTATTGACTATTCAAACAAGCAATGGGACAAAAAAACTAGAATATCGCAAGCAAAAACAACTCTTTTAAATGAAAAAAATAAAGAAGATAACAACAATTTAAATTTTACAGAAAACAGCCCACTCAATATTGTTGCCGATATATACTTTAATTTTCTGCCGGATACTACATGGACAAAAAAAAGAATTGCATCCTATAATCTATACTGTCGTACATCTTTGGGGAAAATGAAGATAAAAGATATCAAAAAAGTTCATATTGATTCTCTGCGCAAAAGTATGGAGACAAAAGGACACAAAAAGCAAACAGAAAACGGATGTAAACCTCGAACTATTATCCAAGTTCTCTCTAAAGTTCTAAAACCGATTTTGGAGTATGCCCTATCAAACGATGTCATACAAAAAATTCCACAAGTTGAAGCGCCAAAAATTGACAAAAAAGATAGAAAGAAAAAAGTAGTCAAAGCAAGTGAAAAATTTGTAACACTTTTTAAAACCATAATGACACTCTATGCGGATGATCCATTTTATAGAGCATTGTTTCTATTTGCATGGTATGGGCGAAGATGGAATGAGATCAGAACGCTTGAGTGGTCAGATATAGACTTTATTGAAAACTCATATACAATAAAAGATATTAACAACAAAATAGGAGAAGATCAGACATACGACTTGCCTGTCCATATAAAAGAGGCTTTACTGGAAATTCAAGACGATAATAATGGTATCATATTCAAATCCCCAGTTACGGGTGGATTGTTGCATCCTCCTAAAAAACAATTAGCAAAAATAAAGAAAATTGCAGATATCCCTGAGCTTACCATGCACTATTTTAGACATATCCTAGTATCTGCTATGGGCGAAGCCGGTACTGCATCTACTGTTTTATCTGCATCTTTAGGCCATACAAATTTAAAAACGGTAAACGATTTTTATCTGACTGCAAATCACACAAAGGCATCACAAGAAGCAAATAAAGCAATTGCGAATTTAACATACAACGATCCGAACTACATTATAGACATATAATAATCATACTAGCATGCATAGCAATTTTGCAATTTTAAAAATTATATTGCCATACAAATCAAGACAACTTTTCACTTCGACTTATTTTTCACCTCTTTTGATAATTTATAAATTTAGACAAAAATACTAATACAAAAAGAACGCAAGTATCATTTGATCCTTTTAGGCATCTCTTATATCCTTAAAAAACTCACATATATCAACATCTAAAACTTTTGCAATTTTTGCAATATGCTTTATGTTGAAATGATGATTTGAAACTCTTAGCTCTGCACGACCCAAATATGCACCTCCGCTCATACCAATCTCAAGTGCTAAATCCATTTGGGTCATACCTCTTAGGGTACGATACTTTTTGACATTTTTGGATACATTGCTCAGTATTTCTTCACTATATACTTCCAAGTTTTCATTATTCAAATTAAAATCCTAACGATACATATATCTAAGAAAGTAATAATAGAATTTTTGATATTATTCATCAACGATATATGTATCGTTTGATATTTTTTAAGGAAATCAAATGAAAAAATTTATGTTAGTCGGCATATTTATTGCAAGTTTATTTAGCGGATGTGTTATGCCAGATCCGGAACAATTGCTAGCACAATCAACAGATAGGCAAATGGCACAAGCATTCTTGGGAAGTACTAAAGTGTCAAAATATGAAAGAGTAAATAGTTTTGCTTCAACGCCGGATATGGTAGTAATGGAGAATTATATCTCTGATGAAAAAGGGCATATAGACATAGATATAGCTGATGCGGTAAATGAGTATAGCTCGTCTTTTGATTCGTCTACAGATCCAATAGCACAACGGTATATAAAAGTAGCAAAATCAAGAGACAGTATAGTCAAAATGTATAAAACATCAGTAAATACTGCCATATCAAGAGTTATACCAAATTCTAAAAAGATTAACAGCAGTCCATATAGAAGATATGATCTGGATCCTGCGTTCATAGAATTTGATAAAGACGGCAAAATAAAATCTATACTTATTCGTAAACATGTATTTAGTTCTGTTCGTATGTTTGGCGGGATACGATGGCTGCACCATAGAGATAGCCAAATAATTTATGGAAACAAAATAAGAACGGTTGAGATCAATATAGGCAATGATGTTTTAGAAAATGGCTATATTAGAACGCTGTAGGTTCTGATATTAAAATAGGAAAAATATAATGGAAAATAAGAAATTTTTTGAAAAATATCATTTTGTAATACTTATTGCAAATTTGATAATATGGGATACTATGATATTTCCCAAAGACGGTTCGTACGTAATAAACGGCATCAATATGAATTTGATGGCAGAAATAATGATTTTTACGATAGTGTTTGCATCCGTTTTTTATATGCTAAAAGATTATAGGCTTACATTGATTTCTTCTATTTGTTCGATGATATTACTTTTACAATACAGCAATATGATGTATTCTTTATCTTCACTTATAGTATTGATAACTATGTGGATTACCGCGCAAAAGTCATATCTTAATTATTCTACAAATCAATTATGTAAAAACAAGGAAAACAAGGAATAAAGATGGATATTCTCAGAGCGATAGTAATAATATTTTTTGTTATATTGTTCGTAAGATCTTTTATTGATTTTAATGGAAAGATATCCATAGATCTAATATCATTTAAATATTTCGGGGTAACCATGGTCGGCATGGTGCTGATATTTATAGCTATCGTAAGTCATTATAATATAGATAATAGAGTGGTATTGGGAGTGTTTTCACTATTTGCATTTGGATATGTCATCAAAAATCTATTTGCAAATTTACCAGTATCTGATGCTTGGCGGTCAATATTTTATCTGATTTTTAGTACGCCGCTGGCTATTATTGTGATAATTATGATATTTGCAATAGGAAGCGCTGCATACCAAAATAGGTGTTGCAATATTTTTGATAACGATTATGATAGAAATGACGAGTTATGGTGAAAAAATAATATAATGACGCTGTAGATTTCAAAACAGTTCATAATAATACAAATAAAGAGTAAAAATGATGCAAATAACTGTTCAATCAACGATGCTTTTTCTATTAATTGCCACAATATATGGTGTTGTATATGTTATTAAAAAAGAAATGAATCGTAAATAATGGCCTTTAACTCGTCAGACAATACATATCAAAACAATATGCTAAAAACATATTTTGGATTACAAACATACAAGATCCGAAATGTAAAAATAGTCAAACAAAGTGATATATCCAAATTACCGTTTTACGCTCTTCGGCAAGAGAAATCAGTAGACAGCACGATATTACATAATTTTTTCTTGTACTTTAACCTTAAGCCAATGACGCTAAAATAAAACTCTATCTAACAAGTTGGAATATCATATGTCAGAGATAAAGCGTTTATTAGACTCAACTAGAGAAAAACTCCTCGACCTTACCCTTCGTAACTCTCTTTTAAATTACAACATCAAAAAGCGTGGCAGAATTATAATTGTAGATGAACTGCCAGATGTACTCTACAACAAGCTGGCATCAGGAAAAAAGATGATGCTTCTGCCAGTTCCTTACCCAGATATTGATGAAGTGGTTCAGGAAGATAATGAGGAAGAGTCTGATGAAAGCACTGGCTTTGCAAACGCACGAGTTCATGCAAAAAGACTTGGTCTAAATACCAGCGAAGAAGCACCGAAGCTTTTTGAGGAAGCGGATTATGAAGATCGACATGTCGATAATGATATTCAGACACTTCACTATTCAGATGCCTTGGATACAATTTGCCACAGATTGCGGACAAATGCCACTTCTGCCATTCAAGAGACTGGAATCAACCTTCTATATTTGGTAGTCGGATTTTTGGAGTGGAAACCTTCTAAAGAGAACGATAGGACGGTTCACTCACCGTTGATACTTATGCCTGTACAGATAGTGCGTGGGGCACTGGACTCCAATACGGGGGCATACCGCTACAGTCTTGAGTATACAGGTGAAGAGATGTATTCAAATGTATCACTGCAACACAAGATGTTGGAGTTTGGCATTGGTCTTCCACAGTTGCAAGAAGATGAAACACCTGAGAAATATTATACAAAAGTAAATCAGCTCTGCCAAAGCCATCCGGACCTACTGGGTGTAAGTAGACGTTTTGCCTTAGACTTTTTCACCTTCTCTAAACTTCTAATGTATCTTGATCTCGATCCGGAAAACTGGCCTGAGCAAGATGGGATTTTGGATAATGAAGTATTGCGCCAGGTTGCAGGTGATGACCCTATACCTGACTATGAAGACAACCCTGTCACAGAGGGTCCTGCGGAGACAGAAGCACTAGGGCTGGTTATGGATGCGGATGGTTCACAGCGTGACGCCATTGCCCAAGTGCTTAAGGGCAGAAACCTTATTATCGAGGGGCCTCCTGGCACAGGTAAATCCCAAACTATTGCCAATTTGATCAGTGTGGCACTTTCAGAGGGCAAAAGTGTATTGTTTGTAGCCGAAAAACTTGTAGCATTGGAAGTGGTAAAAAAACGTCTTGATGCTGTAGGTCTTGGACACTTTGTTTTAGAGTTGCATTCTCACAAGACCAATAGACGAGCATTTTACACATCACTCGGCGAACGTGTAAATCTTGAGTTGTCAAACAATCAAGGCGAACTCCAGCGAAAAATTGACGAGATCTCCACGATTAAAGAGAACGTTGATAAATACCTTCAAGCACTCCATACTCCCGTAGAAAAGATTGTTGATACTCCATATAATATCTTTGGGCACATGCTTAATAAGCATAAAGACGCATATGAGCACCTGCCAACATCAGAAGCGTATCTGAAGCTTAGTAAAGAGATATATGAAGAACTTTCAAACATCCTTGATGCGTTGGGAAGGTTGATCGCAGAAGACCCTGAACTCTTGCAATCACGCTGGAGTGGCTTTCAAGTTACGAACGCCATTTCCATTGATGCCGATGCTGTTGCAGATTTATTTGAAGTCATGTGCAATGAGTATTTTAAATTGGATGAAATTTTCAGTAGCCAGCCTTTGCTTTCATCAATTGAATGCAACAAAGAGAACATTGATAATTTCATAGGCATACATGCATCCAATGAGTTGGTTTATCTTCCTGATACGACCAAACTCTCAGTGGTTCACCATTTTGGTGATCAAAAGTTCACTGAGACTCTACAGCGAGCCAAAGAGCTTGTTATAGCATTTGAATCAATTAAAATGCTTGATTTTGAGGGGATTGAAAACCTTAAGGAGATTAAAGACCTTGGCAGGGAGTTGCGAGGGTTTGCAGAGATCGGATTCTTTGGAAAGCTTTTCAATGGGGATTATAAGCGTGCAAAACGGCGCTTTCTGATGACTTTTACTGCTAAACGAAAAGCAGACCCTAAGAGTATGAGCAGGGAAATAGACGATGTGCGTAAAGCTCTTGAAGATTACATTAAATCATTGAAAGAATTCTATATCCTAGGTGGCAACGAGCTGCTTGAAAAAACCAACTCTAATATGATTGATTCTGATAATATTAGTGCCATTCCTAGCGCCATTGACGGTATCAAATCTGTTATTGATCTCAATGATGTGTATGAATGGAAAAGCCGTGTTTATGCCGCTGGTTTGAATGACCGCCTTATTGAACCACTGCTGGGCAATAATGCAAGCGCATATATCGACGCCATTCAATCCATGGTGATCAGCATCAAAGCAATCAGAGAGCGCATTGAAAAAACCGAAACCGAGATGCTTCGATATGGTACCATTGATGTTGACCGCTTTTACACAGAAGGACATGGATTCAAACAGATGGCTACGGCCATCAAGCAAAAACTTGCCTTAAGTGCAGTGTTACCAATGTGGATCGATGCATCGCGGCTGATGCGCCAGATCAATGAAGCTGGGCTGATGAACGTGATCAGCTTCGCTTCCGATCATCAATTGCTTGATCAGCTGAAGCAAGTGTTTGAATATGGTTATTACAGAGAGTGGTCACATCATATTCTGCGATCCAACGATATATTGGCCACCTTTAACCGAACCCTTTTTGAAACGCATCTCACCCAGTTTAGGGATTCCGACAAAAAACTCAGCAGCCTCTATGCAAAACAGCACGCACAGCTGCTTTTGCAAAACCATGTCCCAGAAGGACGAGGCGGAAGTGTGAGCGAAAAGACAGAAATGCAGCTGATCCGCAATGAAGTTAGAAAACAACGTGCTCATCAGCCCATTCGTCAAACTCTCAAGCGTGCGCCAAATGCGGTCAGGGCCTTAAAACCATGCTTTATGATGTCGCCATTGTCGGTAGCACAATTTATTGAAACATCTCAGAAAAAGTTTGACCTAATAATTTTCGATGAGGCTTCCCAGATTTTTCCTGAAGATGCCATCGGTGCTATTGCCCGTGCTAAACAAACAGTTGTTGTAGGTGATCCGAACCAACTTCCGCCATCCAGCTTTTTCCATAATATAAGCAGCCAAGATGATGACCAGGAGGAGACCATTGCAGATGCTTCCGAATCAATCCTCGATCTTATGCTCAGGGTCTATCCAAATGTCAAGCGCCTCAAATGGCACTACCGATCCAAACATGAATCATTGATTGCATTCTCCAATCATCATTTTTATGACTCTGAACTAATGATATTCCCATCGCCAGATGGCAACGATGGACATGTTGGTATCACACGGCATTTCCTGCCCAATGCCTTTTACTATAATCAGACAAATCCGAACGAGGCGATAGCGATTGTTGACGGTATGTTTAATTTTCTACAGAAGGAATCAGACGACAGTGTTGGTATCGTAGCAATGAACAAGAAACAGACGGAGCTTATTGAACGTTTGGTTGAACAGAAGACTGTTGAAGATGTATATCTGCGGCGCATATACGATGACGCATTCAAGCAGGGCCGTCTTTTTATCAAAAACCTCGAAAATGTCCAAGGTGACGAAGCAGACATTTTACTGATTGGCACAACCTACGGACCAGATCCAGAGTCTAAGCGAGTATATCAGCGGTTTGGGCCGATTAATGGCGATCATGGCTGGCGACGCATAAACGTCCTGATAACCAGGGCAAGAAAAAAAGTCGTTGTTTATACCTCCATGCGAAGCTCCGATATAACCCCTCAAGAGGATAATCGTGGCCGGATGGCGCTGAGGAACTATTTGAGCTACATCGAAAGCGGAAATGTTGAGCCTCATGATGGCATAATCACTTTTAAAGAGCCTGATTCACCGTTTGAGGAGAGTGTCATCCAATTCATCCAGTCGCTCGGATATAAAGCCGTCCCCCAAGTTGGAGTCAACGGTTTCTTTATTGATATCGGAATTAAGACTGTAGATTCCTACAACTTTGTACTCGGTGTGGAGTGTGATGGTGCTACCTACCGATCTTCAAATTCAGCAAGGGACCGTGACCGTATTCGTCAGGAGATGCTTGAGTCAATGGGTTGGAATATCTATCGTATATGGTCTACTGATTGGTTCCGGCATCGAAAATCAGAAGAAGATCGCCTAAAAAATGCGCTCGAAAATGCTAAATCCAGTGCAATGGTTATTGAGCCTGAACCCGATGAGAAAATTGTTCAAGAAGAGATTGTTGTAGTCCGAGCGGCGGCGGAAGAAGAGAAGGTGATCATTAAGGATGAGCGCGAACAAAACAGTGAACTTATGAAAGAACTCCTTCGTATACGAAGAGAAAAGATAGAGCCGGAATTCCGAATCGATTCCCGAAGTATCCTAAGTGACCGCATGATCGAGCTGCTCTGTAAGACGCAGCCAACTACAATGGATGAATTCAGAATTCACATTCCTCAATATCTTCGTGAAAATATGGATCGTTTGCAAATGAAATTTGTTGATCAAATTTTTGAGGTCATTGAGGACAACCTATAAACGGAGGCAATGAATGCGAAACAAAAAAAATTCTAATGAAAATCAGATTTTTGAAAACAGAATTCATGACAGCTTTTTGTTGCATTCATCGCACTACTAAGATATACATTTTAAAACTATAAATCATTCACATCCATAGGGAATAATATCATGATAGCTTCTAGTTTGATATTATTTTGTGCTACAATTGTCTTATTGACATATACCGTAAAACAGATAAACAAATTGGAGTATATATGATGCAAGTAATTATTCAAACAACCATGGTCGTCTTGCTGCTTACAATGATATTTAGCATAGTGTATGTTTTCAGAAAAGAAATACTTTATAAATAATGGCCTTTAACTCTTCAGACGATACATATCAAAACGCCAATTCTAACAATATGCCAAAAACATATTTCGGATTACAAACATACAAGCTCCGAAATGGAAAAATAGTCAAACAAAGCGATATAACCAAATTACCGTTTTATGCTCTTTGGCAAGAGAGATCAGCAGGTAGCACGATATTGCCACTTGATGATAATGATTTTGGAATATATTTGCATGACTGGGAAAAGTTCTGTAGGATCTTTATCAAGACGGGAGAGTAAAGGGCACCCCCCCCCTATTTTTTAAAACCAAAACTTATTTTATTAAAAATTTTGTGAAAATAAAAACGTAAATTGATATTTAATTACCTAAGCAGTGTTTTTCCCACTGTTCGATTTGTGTTTTTTATGGTGTTTTTTGACACTAAACACCACAAGCTACCAAGTCGCCATTTGGCGTTGCAAAAAGATGTTTTGAGATAAAAATAGAAACTGTAAAAAACATACACCTATCCTCGCAAAAAAATTTCCTGTCAATCGAACAAAAAATCATGTTATATTTGTGCTTTAAAACTTTAAATTTTAGAAATTTGGTGGAGCTCAGATTGGTTCAAGGATCATCGTACCATCGTAAACAAAAGAGCAAAGATGAGATGCAACATCGTTAATAAATGCAGATTGACTTAACAAATATTTTGCCGAAGATAGCGGCTGAAACTATCGCAGAAGGATTATATCTTATGAGAGGTAGCGTATATTATCAAACGTCACAATTGGTCAAAGTCATATTTGAAGCAGGAGCAAAAAAGACAGACAGAATAGATCCAAGTCACACCCATTATCAAAAAATTGCATCATATAAAACAATGGATAGCTATCGTGCAGTTTGGAATAATCTAGCAAATTATTTAAAAGAGCATTTCAAGCTAAATGACCTAGAAAAAATTGAAGAACATCATATATTAGCCTACATAGATTATAAAATAGAATACTATCCAAGCAAGCAATATTTACAAAAGATGATAAGTGCTATCGGCAAACTTGAGACTGCTCTTAATATGTTCTCGAAACAATACAAAACTACTCCCATTGTCTATGATTTTAGTATCAGAAACTTTCTACTAAAAGAAGCCAATGATCTAGAGCTGGTTGCTTCTAATTATCACAATCGAGCATATTCTAATCCTATGCAACTCATTGATAATTTATCAATGCCTTATAAACTTGCTGCACTTATTGAATATGAAGGTGGCGCTAGGATAGAAGGATGTAGTTTTATTAAGTCTGATCAAATGAAAGGTTTTAAAATAGACAGCATAACAAATACCCCAAAAGGTATCATTTTTACTAAAGAAAAAGGCGGTAAGGAGGGTGAAGTTCTCATAAACAAAGATACATATCATCAGCTAGAAGCTCATATAGTCAAACATGGCTCTTTTAAGATAAATCGTCAAGCGTATATGAAAGAAATAAGATCGGCTTGCAATAATCTTGGCATTAATCCGGAAGGTTCTCATGGCCTTAGATGGAACTTTGCAAAAAGGCGCATGTTTGAATATGCCAAAGCTGGATATTCCCATCATAATTCACTCCAGGGAGTAAGTTATGAGATGAAGCATAATAGGGCTGGTATCACAGCACATTATTTGGGCTGAGAGTCCTCTAGCCTTCTTTTTCTCTCTTCTTGTGTCATTTACTTGAGTATTTTGTTATTTTACCAGATTAACACGGAATTTCTAACACTCCCGTAAAATACGAAGTAAATGTTTATGTTTTGACATAAAAACACCTATTTGTTTCCACAATAATACTCATTATCTTGATTCGATTGCCACTCTTTAAATTTAGAAATACAGATATTGTCTATATTTTTATCATTTTTCTCAGTTAAATATAGTATTTTGCAATTGTGTAAAATTCCCACAGAAATCATACTGGTCACCAAATCTATCTCTATTACGGCTTCTTCTTCTCCACCCTTATGCGATGCGAGACCAGAAACATAAATATATCTATTGTCAACCAACTCTATAGGAGGGTGAGCATCCATATTTTTAAGAAAAATTTTGTAATTTTCCTTTCCGAGTAAATTAATAAGTTGCATTCTTAATATATTTTTTTCAAATAGCCCTACGTCAAACGCGTACTTACCTATAAATGATTTTGTATATTCATATTTTTGGCTAGAAACAGGTAAGCTTTTGATATTATCTATTCTAGCTCCGATCATATCTATTTCGGTTATGTGTGGCGATCCTTCCCATCCTCTGACTACCCTGCTTGCTATGATAGCTACCCTTTCCTCAAATGGTGATTTGATATATCCTACTACATTCATATCGTATGTAAATGTTTTTAATAGATTTTTTCTATACAGCACTTTTGTTTTTGCAACTTTATAATTTTCTATACTATCCAAAGATATTACTATATCAGATAAGAATTTCTCATCATTCTCGAATTCTGGGTTTGTTTTATATGAAGCTTGTTTTGAAACATCTATATAACTTGAGCCATCTTGTATAGGAAACTCTTTGAGTTCACTTTGTGTTCTAACTATTGAGAACCTTGTAAGCAAATTGTCAATATCTTTTTGCTTACTTTGTATGTTTTGAGCTAGATAATTATCATCTTCATTTTTTATTTTTATAGAAAATACAATACTATCCGACACCATATCTTGTATAAAAAACTCAATCCTAGAAGAATCTTCAGCTTCATTGGCGTGCACAATAATATAAGCAAACTTGCCGTCTTTTGACCATCCTATGGGATAAATCTGCGATTCAATAACACCATATTCCAATACACAATTGAAATTACAGACATACTCTTTCAAAAAATAATTGTAAGACTTGGTATGTAAATTTAATGGCTTATATTCATTTGTATTATTATTTAAGTTTTTAGAGCTATTTTTGATACTAACGCTATTGTTATTGCTCATATTTGATGTTTGTTGTTTTGTATTATCACAACCAACAAACATATATATGAGGACACTAATAAATAAAATTTTATAAATACTCATTGTCTGTCCTTGATTATGATCTTACAATTTGATTGACTCTACCATTGATTTAATATACTTATCTATACATATGCGATTTAAATATCCGGGATGATATGTTCTTATTGAATTTGCAGGGAGATAACTCGATTTGATAAAGGTTAATTTATGTTGTGCATAGTCTTGGATTGGCTCATATAAAATATCGCCAAATGCTTTTTTGATATATTGATCATAATGTGGTCCAGTAAAAAATATAACGATATCTGGTTTAAGTAGCTCAACTTCAAATCTAATCAATTCATATAAAGGATCTTGCCACTCCATAATCTCTTCACTGGGCAAGTTCTTTCCTTCATACTTACCGATTTTGACTATATTATTCCATATAACTTCACTATTTCCATTTCCAAATTTTTCATCAAGTAGACTACGAATTTTCCTAAAAGCTCGAAAAAAAATAACATTAAATTCATTAATATCCTGAAAAAAGATACACTATTTCCATGAAATTTGCAATACTGCTCCATTAGCCTTTTGACTGTATCTCCTTTAAAGGTGTACCATCCATTTGTCTCTTGCCCAAAAATCATTATTTTATATTTTGCATCAAAATATGTTTGTGGAATATCCAAAAATAATGGCGCGGGTATTTTTCCGTTAACTTTATCTTTGCTTTTTTCTAACAAACACCAAAAATTTTGATACTTTTTTAAAAGTGTTTTTTTGCACAGTATCTCTTTTATTCTCGTTTTCCATGATTCCAATTTCTTGTTTTTCGCTCATCCCACTCTCTCCTTTAATTTTTCTAACACTTTTACCATAGAAAACGTATCAAGTTTGCAGTACTCCAGCAATGACTTTCTGATACTTTTTCTTTGCTCATCATCTTCTATGAGATGCAAAGTCGCATATGCATTCATCGCTTCACCGCCGTTGTGAATCCCGTCAAGCTCTTTATATGCTTTTTCCATTTCAGGCACCAATGCCGGCATGACATATTTGATAGAATAACTCCCTCGCATAGCAGGCGTATAATAATGTTTTTTCTGAAATGGTGTCATTAGATCTTTAATATTATCATGTATAGCCATAAGATGTGCTTCTAAATGCGGGAAAAGTCCTGCGAGACTGCGAATGACTCCTTTTTCAAAACCCATATTGTATGCCAAAACTGTGACATCTTTTGGTATATCCTCTACTAGCTTCACAGCCAATGCTTCCCTTGGATCTTTATCCTCTTCACCTAAAAACTCTAAATGTTCAAAAGTTCCGTCTGTGTTTTCTATATGTATGGAGTATTGAAACGGTATCTGCTTAAATGGACTTGCACCCTCAAATTCTGGAATCGCCTGCTGAAATGTTTCAAAATCAAGATTGTAAAGCGGGTATGTAAGTTCATCCAAAAATGAGCTTATGGCCTCCTTGTCGATGATATCACTGCTGCGAATTTCACTTAGGATTTGAACTTGTTGTGATATAGAAAATGATTCTATATCTGCGATATCATCTATAAGTTTTGTTCCGGAACGATAAAGTTCAAATGCCTTCTCTTTTTTTATGCGAGATAAATCAAAGATCGAATATTCAGGCACATCTGCCCAGCAATAGTTCATACAATCACAACTATATGGATTAAAACACTGTTTGCCGATGGCGATCTCAGGCTCATTGTGGCTGCATATAGTTTTCTCAAAATGGCTAAGATAGCTTGGGACATTTTCTTTTATCTCCATAACTTTATCAGTCACATTTTCAAAGCAAAATAACTTTGAAATTTCAAGCTCTGGCCCTCTAATATATTTATTGTTAATATAAATGATGTTTGCACTATGAATATCTAATCCATTGCCATTAAGTACATAATATTGCACAGATGCATCCTGTAGATAAACATCTTTGACTTCTGTTGAACTTTTTACCTCGAATATCTCCCATCCTTTTGATGATTTATGTAAAATATCCACCATAACCAAAACACCGTAATAAACAAAAGTAGCTTCATATATAGTTTCTACACCTTCGTCTATATATCTCTTGGTTAAAGCAACCTTTTCTTCAAAGCTAAGACCCTCGAACGGGATCTTAACCCCGCCAGAAAAGAGTTTGCATGCATATTCTCCGACTTTTGAGCCTGTGGAAAAGATAGTTTGTTGATATGCATCAGCAGGCGTTAAAACATCCCTTTTATGTTTATATAGCCATAATGATTTGACACATTGTAGCCCTAGAATGTATTGAGATTTTGAAATATTCATATATTTCCTTTTGCTATTTCAAGAGTATAATAAAATAATCAGACAAAAATTGTCCATGTTAGATAATTTGCAAATATTGCTCTAGCTTTTCTTTAAACTCGTCTGCTAGCCATTGCGGCTCAAGGATTCTAACAAATGGTATATACGATAGAATGAGGGGTATTATCTCCATCTCGTGCGTAACTTCTAATGTAATCTCAACTGAGCCATCCGCGTCCTTGCCTGTCGTGCTTTGCCCAAGTAGCGGTTTGCGGTCAAAATAAACAACAAAATCCTTATCCACAAGGAGTTTTACCTCAAAATTATTAGTTAGTTGAAACCATACAGAGTTTGCCTTTTTTAGTTTTTCATCTATAGAAGATTTGATTTTAAATTGAATTGAACTTATTTTGATATCTTCTATTGATTTGAGGTGAAATTTTTTGAAAGTATCTTTTGAATTAATATCTAATGCCAAAAGATACCAAAAACCATCAAAAAATGCCAATTTGAGCGGTTTTACATCAAAGCTTATAGTTTTATAAAGAAAACTAATTTGTAATTTACTTGCTATTGCTTCTTCTAATGTAGCAAAATTGACTAAATTTTCATATTCAAGCTTTTCATGTCTTTGATAAGCATAGATAGGGTGTTCCAACTGTTGTCCCGCCTGGGAGAGCAATATATGGGCTTTATGATAAAACTCACTGCCGCCGCTTTTCGCTAACTCATCTAATATGCCTAAAATTGTTTTCTCCGTCAGGTTAAGAGAGCTATCGACAAAGTTTGGATCAATTAATAGCTCTCTACCTGCTCTAATAACGCCATATTTGACTAATATATCTTTAAAGTCTCTTTGTATTGTTTTAGTACTTACTCCTAATTCATCTGCAAGTTCGCTCATTGTTGCAGATGAGTTTTGAAGTCTATTGAGAATTTTTTCTATTCTTTCATATTTTGGATTTAGGATTGAGAGCTTTTGCATGATATAAAGCCTTGTGTTTTTATCTATATATTTTATGGCTTATTGTATCGTATTTGAAGGCATAAACCTCATTTGACAGTTAAGGATCAATTCACAATAAAATAACTTAATGTATTTTATCAGATTGACACGGAATTTTGAACGGTCCCTAGCGATATTTTATCATATTGCTAGTCCCAATTTGTCCATCTTGGCTATGTATATATTTACAAAGTATTTTTTGCATTTTTTGGATGTTTTAGTTTTTTAAAGATGATTACGTATATTTCCTACTTGTCTACCTCTTATCCAACTTCGAGGGTTAAAGAAACTTCCATTTTTTTCTACAACCAAAGCTGCCAAAATTGATGTTAATATAGCCAAAATCACCATTGAAGACTGACGACCACTACTTCTTTGTCGGGCAGTTTTTCCACTTGGATTCAACATATTAATAAAATTTAATACCCAAATAACGGCCAAAGGCATTTTTGTAAAAAATGCTAAGAATGTAAATTTGATATTACTATTATTATCTATATATGTATCTTTCAAAAGCTTAAATGTTAATATTATTGCGACACTGCCACCAATTATCAATGAGAATTTCGGAGAAATCCTAAAAAAAGAAAAGACATATACGATTAAAAAGAAACTAGCAGGTATCAGGAATGTTAATCCCAAATCGTCATAATCCTTAAAAATAACGACTTTTCGTTGCTCTCCGAAACCTAGGAAAATGCCAATAATAACAATCACCGCGTAAATTGTTAAAATAATCCCATATGTATCTTCATTCATCATTACTCCTTGTTTTTATTGCAATGTTTAAATTTTTTTTGAATTTTTCATTTTTTGTCCAATATAAACAATTTTAACAGAAAGATGAAAAATTCAAAATAAATTCTACTCCAAAAATAGTTTCATTTTGATATGTTGCAAACATCATGCATTTATCTTCATCCATTATCACCTCTATCTTATTAAGTAAATATGAGAGTTTCATCAAAGAGTAATCCATCGGTGTATGATAAACTATGGCGACCCCAGAGCTACTATTTAACCTATCTCCAATATGCCCTAGCAATGCTTCTTGGGCTTTTTCAATCGATATCGTACTTTTGCTGCTAAAGCAGACAAGTTGAACATCCTTGCCAAAACAATCCTCAATGTCTGATTTTGATATTGTGATTATATTTTCTTCATTTACGCCATTTAAATACTTCAACAAAGCATCCACACCGTTAAAATTTCTTTTTTGTATATCTATCGTATCGCTCATCTCTCAATCCTTTTTTTATAATCATAATAAAATAAGCGGACATTATTTGTCCATATAATATATTTTAGCTATCAAGATCAAATATCCAAAACAAAATCAACACAATAAAGAGTTTCATTTACATAGCTTGTGGTCATATGCCACTTATCCTCAAGTCCCAAGTTCATAACTTCATCTCGCAAACAGGACAATTGCATTAAAGGATACAATAGAGGTGTTTGATAAAGTATGATGACCCCTGAGCTGTTATTTAACTCGTCTTTAACCTGTTTCAGTAAAACTTCATGATAATTTTTAAGCGAGGTTTGGTTTTTGGAGCTAAAGCAAACAAGTTGAGCATCTTTTTCAAAAAACTTTTCAATACTTGGTTTGCTTATTGGCATCATATTTTCTTTGTCTATTTTGTTCAAATAGTCAAAAAAAGCATTTGCGCCATTAAAATTTCTTTTTTCTATATCTACAGTATCACTCATCTCTCACTCCTTTTTTATAATAATAATAAATAAAGTGGACAAACGGTGTCTATTATTGGATTATTTTATGAAAATGCGATACAAACATAAGCCCAAGCCATCTTTCTTTTTTTGCCCTCCCATTCATAATTGTTATTGCCTTTTTTGTAATAATATTCTTTGGTTTGCTCTGGATATTTTTTCTTTACTATATTATGTAATTTTTTAATGTCGTCAACAATAGTATTATCAATATCTGTGTAATTTGTTTCTAGTAAATCTTTTTCGACTATAAAGGCAAAATAGCCGTTTTTCCAAGTTGTGTCAGATTTTTCGTGACCCAATATATCGCATATTCTATCAATATCACTCAAGCATTCATCGTCAAATTTATAATGATTCCTTTTGACTTCAATTATTGAATATGGATTATCTTTATAATATAAAACAACATCTCCTCTTCCGTTGGAATTACAAATTTTTTCTGATTTTTCTTTTACTCCTGAATTATCTGATGCAACTTTCAAGCTTGATTCTAAAACTGGAGCAAAATCATTACCTAGTTTGTGCAATTCTTCAGCTATTTTTACTGTTAAAAAATATTCTGGTCCTCCAGTAATAGAAAATCCATCCATCCACTTCATATATTTTTTTTGAGCTTTATGCATTCCTCTAATTATTGCATTTGCTATTTCTTCTCTATCCATTCCACCGTCTCCTTTTCCAAAATTTACATTCAAAATTATACCCTCAAACTCCAAAGTCTAATCTTCATCAAGCCAGTTTCCAAACTCACTTATCATCTCGTACTTTTCATATCCTTTGCACTCTGTACAAAAATATGTTTTTACCCTAAGATTGTCACCATTTTGCAGCCTGACATCTATACATTCTCCGTAGTAATGTTCAGGAACTCCCTCAAGCTCATCTATCTTTAACATCGTCTCATTATCTATGCTATATACCTCCCCTTTTATATAATGACCTTTGCCTTTAGCGTTGATCAAATGAGGGAAAGCTTGGCACGCTAATATCATCGGATATTTATAAAGAGTTGTTGCCTTGTCTATAAAAGTAGCATTTTTCAAATAGTGATGATTATGAAAACCGCTTTTAAGTGTGCCATATACAAATATCTGTTGCATTATTTTTTTTCTTTTTTTGACATTGTAACTTTTTTTGTTGGACAAAAAATGTCCAATATTTGTATTATATACTCTCGAGATACTTCATTAGAATATTTTTTACTTCATCGGTAAGCCACTGCGACTCTAAAACTCTAAATATCCATATGATATAAACATCATCATAAATACTAAAATTATCTTTTTTACCCTCTACCTCTTATATTATTACCTGCAACTTCTTCCTCTTTTAAATATGCGTTTATTTTTGACAACAAAGAATTCCCATTAAATTCAATTTTTTCTATATATTCTAAAACTTTTTTTACAAAATAATCACTATTGAAATTATAATCATCACTATTGAAATCATAAAATAAGATTTGTTCGACAAAATTCTTTTCGGCAGGAAGTTTATGATTAAAAAGCCACCACGAAGAGTTATTAAAATTTATATCAATCAAACTCATTTCATCTTTAAATTTACTCGCTATATCTTGTATGTTGATACTATTATTTATTCCAACCAATCCAAATCTTCCATCATAATAGTTATCAGCATCAAATTCGAACCCAAATAAAATATAGTTCTTTTGTTGTTTCCACTCTTTTTTATAAATTCTTAGGGGAAAATTATATTTAGTTACAAACTCACCAACTTTTTCAACGATCCATTCTTCTCCTAGTGCTTCTGAAAGTTTCTTAATAACCTCTTCAAAAAAATCACCAATAACTTCATTTTTCATAGCGGGCATACTCTTTATAATTTCTTCTGCAACTCTATAGTGTTCAATATTTTTTTTCAATTCATCTTTAAGTGTCATAACTTTTCCTTTATATTGATTTGTGATTTTACGAACTACTTGAATATATTGTTCAAAAACTTCGTTTAGATTTGTTATATTTTGGACTTCATTTTTACAGTTATTGAGCCAATTTAAAACATTTGTTTTGTAATGCATATTTTTATAAATAGCTAGTTTTTCATTTTTAGAATTAAAAATTTCATTTTTAATAATTTCCAAATCATCCAAACTATAAAGGGATGGCTTATCTCTATCAATAGATAAATATACAACTAAAATATCATCACTTGATACTTGAGGATTAAGTTTATAAATATCATCAATATATCTTTTAATTTGATGTTCTTGATCCCCAGCATAAATTTTATTTTCAATAATTATGTGCTTTGAGCCATCAGTAATATAAATATCTATATTGTGAAACTCATTTTTAACTGTTATATTGCTTGTGCCAATATTGAAATCATTTGCATTCAAGGTTTCTAAAAATAATTGAAAAAATAATGAATTCTGATAATGTTTGCCTTTAGTGTCAAGCAAGGAAGCTATCATTCTTGAGTGAAGTCTAACTTCATCGTGTGCTTTTAGGACAGTTGTTAAGATATTGTAATCATTTAGCCCTCTCTTTTTTTGTTGTTCTTGCTTTTGTTTAAATTCAACCATTGCTTTAAAAAAATTCTGCATGCATTTCCTCTCTATTTAACCCCATATATATTCCTTTAAAAACAAATTATATCTTTTATAATCTATGGATTTGCAAATCCAATACAACTATATTTTCTCAAAAAATATAATTAAATCAAGTCATACTTACACTAAGGCAAAACATAAACATTTACTTCGTATTTTACATTTTCAAAAAATGTTTTGAATAAATTCATAACTTCTATTTTGTCTAGTTTTCCAGAGCCGGTACCCAAAAGTGGTATGGCCAACTTAGAGTTTTGGGTACAGTATTTATCAATATTTACCAAGGCATCATGCACTACTTGAATAGTAGTTGGTATCTTAATATCGGTAATTGCCGCATGCAATAAAGCTTTAAAATTTGTTGCTTTTCCTGCACTTGTTTTGACAACATCGCCTAAATTTATAGGCGCAAATAATGTCATTTCTCGTTCTATCTCAAAACCACAATGTCTTTTGATTGCCATGCTTACACCACTGCCAAGGATCAGCCTCGTATTTGAGGCATTAACGATAAAATCAACATCATCAGCGTTTGTTATATTTCCATATATTATTTTCATTCTAAATTATACGGTAATCCCTGAAAAAATAAAAGAATTTATATATAATTTGCCAAAGATAAATTTAAAAAGTATTTTATAGTTACCGAGATCGTTTAAAATTGTATCTATTTAAAATTCTGTGTCAATCTGGTAAAATAACTGTGTAGTCAATACTCATTGTCCTAATTGTTCTGTTAATAAAATTATTGAAACTTTTAGAGGGTGGTTGTCCGAAAATTAAATAAATAAAAATATTAATGCGAACATGAATACAAATAGTATCCATGCCGTGTTTATTTTTTTTGCGGTTGTGGATTGCCTTGGACTTTATATCCAGGGTAACTGCTTTTTACCATAGCTTCAGCTTGAGCTCTTGCTGCACCTTGGCTTGATGCTTTTATCTCTAAGACAATTTTACTTCCGCCGCCTTTTGTGATTGTTGCATTATATGTATGCATTTTATATCTCCTTTTGTATTTAGTATATTGAATCATAACAAATTAGATGGACACTTTTTGTCTTAAAATAATATTCTATATCTGAGGAGAAGAAATAAAAAATTTTACTCGTTTTTATTTTAAATTAATCGGACCAAATTGCTATTTTTTTATAATTAATAACTCATGAGTTATTAATTGATTAAACAGACTCTAGCCTTCTCTTTCTCTCTTCCCAATCTGGCATATATAGAGCCAAGTAATTATAAAACTCTTTTGAATGATTCGAATGAATAAGATGGGTTAACTCATGAAAGATCACATATTCTATTGACTCTCTTGATTTTTTAATAAGCTCAATATTTAGATTTATATATGATTTGTGAACATTGCAGCTGCCCCATCTTGTTTTCATTTGTCTGATTTTTATATCTTTGATTTCTTGTTTAACAATTTTATTATATTCTTGCAAGATATTAAAAAAATGCAAAAGTGCCCTCTCATAGTACCACTCGTAGACAAGTTTTTGTTTTTTGACCAGATCATTTTTATTTTTTACATATACTTCCAAATACCCTCTTTGAAGCTTTACTTTTTCTTCTTTTGACTCAATAACTTTAAGTCTATAGCTCCGACCCAAATATTTAAAATCTTCACCGCTTACATACTCTTTTGAAGTATTATGAAAGTTTGCAAAAAACTCTTGCTTCTTTTTGACCCACTTAGCTCTTTTGTTTAATATATGCTCTATATGCTCACTACTTGTGTGCTTTGGAGTAGTAATTGATACTTCTCCGCTTGGTTTGACTTTCAGAGTAATATTTTTTACCTCTTTTTTTATGATTTGTATCTCACCCATAAAAACTAATACCTATGCCACGTATGATTTGATATATCTTCTCTTTGTCTTCTATTGCTATGCCATAATCATCTTCTATGTCCCACAATATATCTTCCATGGAGCTAGTGATAGCATTTTCCACATCTTTGTTTTTATGCCATTCCGGTTTTTTTGAATTCTCTTGATAAATTGCGTTAAATTTCAAAGATAGAGTTTTTGAGATCTGCTCTATATCTACACTTTCTATATCGCTCAAAATATCCAATAAATTCTCATATATGGCTATGAGACTTTTTTTATTCTCAAACTCTTCAGGATATGTATTTTGATTTTGCCCAGTTTGCTTTGTAAGCAAATCTTTTAGTTGATTGGCCTTAACCAACTTCTCTTCATCGCTTAGTCTTTTTGCTTTATACTCATTAATGATATCTTCTATTTGTTTAGCTATGGACTTATAAAATGCCGGGTTTGATTCCATCTTCTCGCTGATTACTGCGCTTACGGCACTCAGTATAGTATCGGCCTTTGCATTTTTGCCTTCAACTCTTTTTACTTCTTCGTCAAATTCACTCTCGAATATGTTGACCAGCTTTGTTAGCTCGTTTACCTCTTTGGCTGCGATAAAGGTATCTAGAAGTTTTTGCATCTGCTCTTCATATTTTCCAAAGTCACAAGTTTCGTGATATCTCAACTGGGCAATTTGTCGCAATTCGTTATAAAATTTGATTTTTCGCTTATAGTCTTGAATCTCTTCTTGGCTCAATATATCTTCAATCTTTTCACTTGTGATAGCCAGCTTAAAAGCTCTTGCCAAATGCGATAACCACTCTTTGAAATCATCTCTTTTTTGGATATCAGACAGTATCACTACATAACTTTCAAGATCATCTTTATATTTGGCATCATTAAAAAGTGTTTGCAAATGTGAATAATATGTCTTGGCTTTAGCTATCTCATTTCTCACATCTACTACCGCTCCCGTGATATCGCCTTCATCAAATCCGGCTAGAGTTGCATAATTTGATAGCGCTTGATCAAGATCACCCAAAAGCCCACGGTAATCTACTATATACCCATAATCTTTGCCGTCATAAAGCCTATTGACCCTAGCTATTGCTTGCAAGAGATTATGCTCTTTTAGCTGTTTGTCTATATACAGCGTAATAGCCCTTGGTGCATCAAATCCTGTTAAAAGTTTATCTACGACTATTATCAGATCTATCTCATCACCATGTATAAATTCATCTTTAACCCATTTAAGATACTCTTCTTCGCTGCCATAGTCTTTTATAGTATTTTGCCACTCTTTGGCTACATACTCTTTGTTACCACCACTTAGCTCATCATGCTCATTACTAGATATGACATAAGCAGTCTTTATATCACCATACTCCTCAAAAATTTTATGATATTTAATAGCCTCATACTTGCTGCTTGTGGCAAACATTGCCTTAAATCCGCTTCCACCAAAGCTCTTTTTGTAGTGTTCGTTTATATCCAGAGCTATAAGCTCAAGTCTTTGCTCACTTGATGCAACACGCTGAAACCTAGCCCACTTGTGCTGAAGATCTCTTTTGGCCTCGTCACTTAGCTCACGGCTTATCATATCAAATTTTCGAACCAATCCGTCATGACTAAGTACTTCTTGATCTACCAATCTTCCTTCATAAAGCAATGGCAAAACAGCTCCGTCTTTTACAGCATCATCAATGGTATATCTGTGTATTTCTCCGCCAAATTTATAAAAACTATTTTTGTTTTTCTCTTTTTTCAAAAGTGGCGTTCCTGTAAAGCCTAGATAACAAGCCAATGGCAGAGCTTTTTTCATAGCCTTATGCAAATCTCCGCCTTGCGTACGATGCGATTCATCTACCAGTACAAACACATTATTGTCATTTATGATTACTTTGCTGTTTTCAACTTTTTCAAATTTATGAACCAGCGTAGTTATGACACTTACTCCACTTCGCAGCTTATTTATAAGATCACTTCCACTACTTGCCCGCCCTGCTCTTATATCTGAGTTTTCAAAAGTTCTATGTATCTGCTCATCAAGATCAACCCTATCAGTTACGACTATTATCTTTGCGTTGGTGTATGTGAGCTTGAGAAGCTTGGTTAGCATGACCATGGTTAACGACTTACCGCTTCCTTGAGTATGCCATATAAGCCCACCGGCTCTTATATTGTTTTCGTCGACCTTGGCTACTCTTTTAAGTGTCTTTTCTATCCCAAAATACTGTTGATACCTGCAAACTTTTTTGACTTTTCTATCAAATAGTGTATAGTGACGCATCATCTGCAAAAGTCTATCCTTGGATAATAACGCATGTATAGTCTTATCTAGCTCGGTAATCTCTCTATCCTCTACTAGCTCATTTAAAAACTTATTAGCTGCATCAGGCTCTTCTTCCCTCCATAGACTATAAAATTTCGTAGGCGTTCCCATAGTGCCATATCTAGCTTCATTTGTATTGCCCGCGATAGTCAACTGAACATATTTAAACAGATGCGGGATCTCGTCCTTTGTTTGTTCCTTCTCTAGCTGTCTGATTCCATTTTCATAGCTAATACTTGATTTTTTTAACTCGATTGCTGCTAATGGTATGCCATTTATCAATACCACCAAATCCACTCTTCTGGTTTTAGTCTCTTCATTCTGATTGGCTCTATCGACCGTAAACTCTTCAGTGATAGTAAAATGATTATTTTCCATGTTATCAAAATCTATATATTCAAAAGAAAAGCTTTTCTTTGTACCGTCGTCGAGGTTTTCTTCATAAGATGTACCCAAAAGCAGATGATTTGTGATTTTCTCATTCGCTACTATCAGACCTTCATTCAGAGAAACATCAAGGTCATCTACAGCTTTTGCTATATTGCTGGCACTGAACTTGTAAATCTGATCTTTGTACTCATAGTTATTTATCTCGTACAGCCTGTCTATGAGTATTTTTTTCATCAGCACATTAGAGCTTTTACCGTCTCTTAATTGCAGATTGTCATCTTTAGATATAAACTCATATCCTAGTTTTTGAAATAAGTTTATACAGTTTTGTTGTATGGTATTTTCTAAAGTAATATTTTGGTTCATAGTTTATTCCTGTAAATTCTTTGGCAGAAAATTTATCATTTCTTCATCATCAGTTTTTGGTTTTTGATTGCCATTTAAAGCTGTTGAGGCTTTATCGTAATCATTATTGTTGGTTTGTGGAGCTTCTTTATAAATATTACTTAATTCTTTTGTTAATTCATCCCTTTTTTGTGAATTTGTTACAAAATCAAAAATTTCATTTTTTATATCCGTCAATAAATTTAAATGTTTTTCTCTCATAAGCCATAATTTATTAGCTGTATTTTTATGCTCAATGGCGTCTTTTTCAGGATTGAAACTTAATTGAAAAATTAGGAAAAGTGTTTCTAAAACCGTTAAAGCAATACTAATATAATTATAAAAATTATTATCAGTGTTTAACAAGTCTAAAAATAAAAATAAAAAAACTAATCCGACTAAAATAATATTAGCCCATTTTATATTTGTTACATAACCTTGTTTTCTAACTACTGCCATTTCTTGTGTTTTTTGAGAATAAATTACATTTCCCAATGATTGTTTAACTATTTCAAAATTATTTTTATCCATTATCTATTTCTCCACTTATTGGTATTTCAATTTTATCTCTAGCTACACAAATATTATCTTTAATAACATAACATTCTACAAAATGTTCACCTCTATATCTTGTATTTTCTGTTTTTGTTTTGAAGCCATTATCGGGAGTTATTTCACCCCTTAAATCATTCCTTGCTTCATATCCAAAATTCCTAACCTTCCAATAAACTATATACGGTTCTGGAACAGTATTATTTTTAATGTAAAACTCAAGCTTTTTGTCAGCTTTTAGTATGTATTTTTGCAGTAATTCCAATAAAGGTATTTTTTGGTGAAATCCTTTTTGTGTTACATTGCATCCAATTTTCAATTTGAAGTTGTTGTCTAAATCCTGCATAAACATATCTTCTATATACTGTTCTTTTGGTGAATAGTTTTCATCCATATATGCACGTTTAATGCTTTTATTCCATTTTGGAAACTCGTTACCAAATATTTTTTTCCATTCCTCGCAAGCTTTATCATATTTCCCGTTAGTTTGAAACTCTAATGCCTTATTAGCGCGATTTAGTGCTGTTTGTACATATGATTTATTTTCTTCATCAATATGATCCAATAAATACTCAAAAAACTTCTTTGCTATATCAAAATACTCATCTTCTTCTTTGTAGTTAGTGTCTAAAAAATCTATAACAAAATTTTCTATTTGAAAAGATTTCAAATTTAATGAGGTAGTGTTTCTTTTCCACGACTTTATCATTCTAGACAAATTTACAGTTTGCCCGCTTGTCGAAGAGTTTGAAGTTTGAAATATACCAACATCAGCTCGTGGATCAAATGTATCCCAACTGCCACCATTTTCGGTATTTGGTATTTTAAAAGTGCCATCATCATTTTTCCAGGCTGGAAGAAGTTCGATATTGTGTTTGCCTTCAGAGAATTCAATTAATACCACTTTACCCCAAGCTTTTATTTTGTTTGTTGTTGTATATGTATCTTTAAGAATATCTTTTATTTTAGTAAGCAATGCAGATTGTCCATTGCCAGCATAATTATCATATTTCTCAAATTCTTCATCAGCCATATAAAACAAGACATCTACATCTTGGTCAGACGTAATAGGTCTAATATTTGTTTTCTTTTTATATGATCCAAATAGATACTTTGTAGTGCCATTATAAGTTAAACTATAATAATAATTATGCAAAGTTTTACAAACTCCGTCATATTTAGTTTTTGCATCTGATTCTTGGGTTTCTGTTAGTCTAATATTTGAGTTAAATTTCTTAAATTGTAATTTCATATCTATCCCTAGCTTGGAAACTTTGTTCCAAAAACTTCTCGCCATTTTTGGTTTGCAGAATACTCATACTTTTTATCTTCATACTCAATTGCTTCAAGTATTATATTATGAGCTTTTGCTGCCTTTGGCTCGAATTTACCCTTTCTCCATATACATTGATTACTACCAACCGCTAACCAATATGATTGATCTTCATTTTGTTCTTTTAAGTATTTAAAAAAATCTCTTACCATCCAATCGTAATATACATATGATTTATCTTTATATTCCCAATTTTTTAGAAAATTATGAGCTAACGTATCAATTAATAATCCGCCCATAGGAACGTCCCATGTGTCTTTCCATGCACGAGCCATTCGACATAATCTTTTTAAATTTTTATTCCACTCTTGATTTTTTTCATTAATTGCTTTGATCTCTGGTTTAGGATTTGTTGTTTTCCAACTGCCGCCATTATTTGAATCAGGAAAAGTAAAGCTATCATCTGTGTTAACAAAACAAGGAACTATTTCAAAGCATATGCCATCAGTAAAATTAAGCCCTATGACTTGCCCATCTGCTTTAATATATGTTGTATTATAAGTTTTTTGTATTGAATTTCTAACAGCTTGAAGTAATGCAGATTGTCCATTACCACTATGTTTATTATATTGTTCATAAATACTATATGGTAACCAAAATAGCATATCTATATCACTAACATGTATATCTGTATCCCTGCCATACGAACCAACATAAAGACTATGAGAAATTTCAGAATCGCTTCCCCAAAAATCAAGATTCAATCTTTTTGTTATTTGCTTATATCTATATGCGATGTTGTTAATATCAGTTTGACCGATCAGTATATTTTTATGAAATTGTTGAAATTTATCTGCTATACTCACACCCTTACCCTCACTTCACCGGTTAGTAGTTTTTGCATCAAACCTTTTTTTTGTAGTTTTAGCTCTTCAAGTTCATTTTTAAGTAGGTTTATCTCATCGTCACTAAGGCTTAAAACTTCAGCGATTTTTTGTTGTTCAGGTAATGATGGGAGTTTTATTTTAAACCATTTGATATGAGTTGGACCAAAATTAAATTGTGCAGAACCTGTCAATACTCCAAAAACTTGTTTTTCAAAAAATAAAGTTTGAAAGAAAAAATATAAATATTCTAATAATAATTTATTTTTAAAATTTTTGAATCTCATAGTACTTGTATTCATACATAAGGGCAAATCTTCTTTTTTGGCAAATGCAATTTTCTTCTTAAAACTTTCAGAATTTATTCCTGAACATGATATTAATAAATCTCCTTCATCTACTAAAAAATGTTTGTATGCTCCATATGCCTCTTCTTCACTTATGTAGGTTTCTGTTGAGCTAAGATTTAAAGTATTATTGTTTAAATTTCCTACATTTAAAAGCTTGACACCACTTTTCCGATATTGTGTATTTCGCACCCCTGGACCTTCTTGAAAAAAAACAAGTTTATCAAGCTTCACCTCTTCCCACTCATCACTAAACCCACCAAATCGAACTTCACCGCTTAAAAGCTTTTGCATCAAGCCTTTCTTTTGCTCCTCTTTGGCTTTGATAAGCTCTTCTTGTTTTGAGATAGCCTCATCCCAAGTAGTGAGAATCTCGGCTATTTTTTCTTGCTCTTTTAGGGGCGGAAGAGGAATGGGCATAATTGAATATTCTTCGCCATTTACGCCAGGTTGCCCACTTCGGGCTGACATTAATTGTATCCAGTTCCAATATTTGTGAGTATCTGTGAAGTTTTTTAAAAATATACTATTTAACTTTTTTGTATTCGGAGAAACTCTGATTAAAAATCCTGCATAAATTAGCTCACCGTCTTTTTCGTTATAAAGATAAGACTTACCAACTGTTGCTCCAGTCCTTGCAAATACTATTTCATTTTCTTTTAGAATGTAATTTTTATAATCTTTGTCATTAACAGAAGCTTTTTTTTCTGGTTTATAATTACCGCTGTCATCAATGTCTGTTATTCTTAGATATGTAGGTAAATCATCTGAGTACTCAACTGCTGCTGCATTAATGCCATATTTTGGCTTTTCTTTTAAGACACTTCCTAGCTTTACTATATCCCAATCTGCTGGAATAATCCCCACTTTTGTTTGTTTATATCCTTTAGGGACCGCTACACTCATCATACTTCTCCGTCATAGAGCATATTCATCACCAGTTTTATGATGATATCTTTTTGCTCAGGTGCAGATGTAGCCACAAGTAATGCAAGAGATGCCAGAGCATTATCATTGATCTTTGATTCTCCATTTGATTTGTACAGCACACCATTTTTATGCAAAAACAGCACAAACAGATACGCCCCTATGCGTTTGTTGCCATCATTAAACGGATGCCCTTTGATGACATAGTAGAGCAGATTGGCAGCTTTTTGCTCTATGGATGGCAACAGCTCCTCTCCACCGAAGCTTTGATAGATATTTAGCAAGTTACCTTTAAATTCACCTGCCTTCTCTTGTCCGAAAAGTTCAGTCGCCTCACCTTTGGCGATAAGTGTCGTTTTAAGTTCGCTTATCGCTGCTTTTGCTTCATCTAGATCGAGGATAAATCTTTGCTCCGTAGTCTGTGCTATCTCTTGGAGTGATTGCTCATCATATCCTTGAAGTAATGCCCAGCTTTTAGCATAATTACCGATAATCTCTGCAAATCCTTTTGCTTCTTGGGTACTTAGTTCTTTACTCTCAAGCCCTTGTTGGATGAGTTGTATAGTTTTGTTTAGCTCAGCAAGTTTTTGCTGTTGAAGCTTCTCTTTGTTTAGAGCATATCCGTGTTGTATGTAATTTTTAAGAACGCTTGTAGCCCATTGTCTAAACTTAGTAGCTTTTTGGGAGTTTACTCTATACCCTAGAGAGATAACTGCATCCAGATTATAGTGTTTTATGTTCCGTTTTACTTGTCTATTGCCCTCTTGACGAACTACCGAGAAATCCTCGGTAGTTGAGTTTTCTTCTAGTTCTTTCTCTTTATAAATATTTTTTAAATGAAGACCTATATTGTCGGTGCTTGTTTCAAATAGCTCTGACATTTGCAATTGATTGAGCCAAATAGACTCATCATTTAGGGAAACTTTTAGTTCCAGTTTGCCGTCATTATAAACAACTACATTGCTCATAGTCCAAGCTCCTCAAGGTAACCCTTCATCTTGTTTTTGATAGCTACCAACTCATTTTCGATTCTTGTGATATTTTGTTTTGTGGCTTTTATGTTAACTTTCTCTTCCTCCTCAAAAGTATCTACATATCTTGGGATGTTGAGATTGTAGTCGTTTTCTTGTATTTCTTCCAAGTTAGCCACATGAGAGTATTTTTCTATCTCGCTTCTGTTTTTGTAAATTTCTACTATTTTTGCTATCTGCTTATCGGTTAGATTGTTTTGATTTTTGCCTTTTTCAAATTCACGGCTCGCATCTATAAAAAGTATGTCGTTATTGGTTCTGTTCTTTTTAAATATCAATATACATGCAGGTATAGAAGTGCCAAAAAATAGATTTGCAGGCAATCCTATCACTGCATCGAGCAAGTTTTCCTCTATGAGTTTCGTTCTGACCCGTCCTTCGCTTGCTCCGCGAAACAACACTCCATGAGGCAGTATCACGCCCATGGTTCCATGAGCATTAAGTGAGCTTATCATATGAAGTACAAAGGCATAGTCTCCCTTGCTCTTTGGAGGCACTCCCCACTTGAATCTCCCAAAACTATCATTTTCGGCTGTATCTTCACCCCATTTATCCAGGCTAAAAGGTGGATTGGCTACGACTATATCAAATGTCTTGAGCATATTGTCCTGGAGATGCAGAGGATTGCGGATAGTATCGCCCCACTCTATAACCGCATCATTTATCTCATGCAAAAACATATTCATTTTGCATAACGCATGAGTTTGTCCATTTTTCTCTTGGCCATAAAGTCTAAAATTATGACTTTTTATCTCTTTGCTGGCTTTGATAAGAAGCGATCCACTCCCACAAGTCGGGTCATATATCATATCTCCTTCTTTTGGTTCCACAAGTTTTGCTAACAGAGTCGATACTTCGCTTGGCGTATAGAACTCTCCGCCTTTCTTGCCTGCATCACTTGCAAAATGGGAGATGAGATACTCATACGCGTCCCCTATGACATCATTGCCCTCTAGCATAGATGGACGCAGATCTAGCCTGCTATCACTAAAGTCTTCAAGTAGATTTTTGAGTATGACATTTCTCTCTTTTGTATCACCTAGCTTTGTTTTGTTATTGAAGTCTATACTTCGAAATATTCCTTCTAGCTTTTCTCTGTTATCTTCTTCTATTCTCATCAAAGCTTTATTCATGATCTCACCTAGATTTGGTGCTTCTTTGTGGGCAAGGAGATAATCAAATGTACAGCTATCATCAAGTGTAAATTTCTCTCTTTTTAGTTTTGCTTCTATTCTGTCCGTTTTGTCGCCGTATTCGGCTTTTAGAAGTTCAAGTTTTTCTTTGTAAAAGTCTGATAGATATTTGACAAACAGCATAGTTAGTACATAGTCTTTATAGTCGCTTCCATCCATTGTACCTCTGAATGTATCGCACGCTTTCCATGCTACGTTGTTGATAATTGCTTGAGTTGTCTTTTGCATTTAATTTATCTCCCTTGATGTGATGGTTTCGAATATTGCTTTGTTTAACTTGGTTTTTTCCGCGATGATCTCTTCTAATAATTCTATCTCTTTAAGATGGAGCTGATTCATATTTGCCAATATATTTTGTGTTTTTATATCCGGTAAATTGATATTCAGCTCTGCAATGCTTGATATTTTTGCGGTCTGTATTTGTGTGCCGGCTAGATCAGTAATTAACTGCTTTGCTACTTGAGAAGAATTGAGATAGGCGGTTAAGTAAAGAGGATTAACGCGATTGTCGTTGGGTTTGATAATGGCAATAAGCGATGAGGCTATCAATCCTTCATAATCTTCGTCGATATACACTGCATGGTTTGGCTCTCTAAGCCTAAGGAGTATATCGCCTTTTTTGACTAAATGACTATCATTAATATTTTCTGTTGACAAAAAATCATCACTATATTGATGTTTATATATGCCATCACTATTAAATGATTTTAATGAAACAAGTTTGTATGGTATTTGGACATCGGAACTAAGCTCTGCTTTTTTACGAGCAATAGCTAAACCCATCGATATATGAGCCAAATCTTTTAGTTTCATACTATCCTTTCTTGTTATATTATAAGAATAGTACTATTTTTTTGTCCAAATGTCAAGAGTTTCTTGTTATATTTTTAAAATGTTACATAACAATGTTTGCAATGTCAAAAATATGAGACAATTTTAAAAAATTGTCTCATATTTTATCAGATATCACTACTCTTATCTAAATATTGTAGTATAAAATTATTTAGATAATCTAACAAATATTTTTGAGTAACCGGAAAACCTGCATCGTGTGTAATTCTCAAGAGAGAATATAACGATAAAATTAAACTAAATATTTTACATATTGCCTTTGCTTCCGATTTTGTGATATATATATTGTTGCCATTTTTGAGCTTTAATCGCAAATTTTTAGTTTGCATACGTTCAACAACATCAAAATATTTATTTTGATTATTGCCGCCTTCGAACAAATTTAGCTCTTCGATAAAATGTATCGTATCTGCAAAAGTAAAAGTAACAAGTTCTGTTTTAGCAAAAATTGCAATACCAATAGCGTAAGGCTTAGGTTTATCCTCTTTTGCTTGTTTTGCATAAACTATTAGGTAAATATTTTTATCTAATAACAATGTAGTTACTTTTGTATTAGAATGCAAATCATTGAATATTTCGTACATGATTTTTCTCCTTTTTATTTTTCTAACTCTAGCCAAAGCCCATATATAGTTGAATGGGCTACGTCTATTTTGTGGTATTTTTTTAAATATGCAGCAATATCACGAAAGCTCATTTTTTGATCAATTTTCAGAGTTTTTATGATTGCCCAATGATCCAAGATCTTTCCTCTCTTTGCTTTTTTTCGTGCATTTTTTGCTCGAAAAATCAATGATTTTAACATTGTGTCATCTAGCTTTTGTATCTCGTCATTGACTGCACATATTAGCGATGCAAGTGTCAGGACTTCGTTTTCAACCTGAGGGTGCTGGCTTTTGAACTTGTGAAAAATCTGTTTTTGAGCTATCAAAATTTTTAATTTTGTCTCGATATCTACTCTTGCAAAAAGACGAAGCTTTTGATTCTGGGATTCAAGTGATAGCTTTGTGAGCTTCTCTATTTGTAACTCGATATTTAAGCTCATTTCACACCTCTTGTGATTTTTACTTCTACTGAATTTGCCATTTTTTGATACAAATTTTCAGCATGCACGCTGGGAAGCACTGTATCGCTATCACTATATTTTAAAAATAATTTACCTTCAATTTCTACAAAATTATAAATTTTATTTTTAAACTCGATTTGCAAATTTGGGTATTGCATTGCATGCTCTTTTAAAACATTTACAAAATCATAAAACTTCTTTTTTCTGCCTTTTTTTTGAGAGTTTTTTTTATTTTGCTCTATAGTATTTTTAGAGTGAGTATTAGTAGTTGTTGTTTTTCCGATTTCGATATAATCGACTTCGGTTTTTCTGCACTCGGTGCAAAGCTCAACTATGTCATCACTAGATAGTCCTTCATCGCTGAAGATCCATATCTTATTTGCAAACCTACCTTTTTCTCTTAACTGCTTGCGATACAGATACCCAGCTTTTTCAAGCTCTTTTAATGCATTTGATATTGCAGTTCTCGCATCTTTTGTATATTGTTGCATATTTTCTTCGTAAAATACCCAATCATCTGGAAAATGTGCAATAATCAAGCTCATACCTTTTGCCTTCAGACTTAGCTCTTTATCTTTCGCAATCTTGTTGGAGATCATTGTAAAATTCTTCTTTTTTTGTTTTAGATTTACTTTCATCTCTCACTCCTAACTACATCATGATCTTCAAGCCATTTGTCAATTTTTAATCTATCGTATCTGATAAATTTTCTACCTAATTTTGAGAATGGTATTTGTATTGGATTATCTTCCATCCTCATCTTGGCTTGTTCATTACGCTTGATGCAATATTCGTCCTCAAGCTCCTCAATTGTCAGCCATCTCTTTAGATGTGTATTCATATCTTTTCCTTTCGTTGTTAAAAGGCGCCTTTTTATTGTTTTGAATTCTTATCGTTAACAATCGAATACTAACAATTTTTTAACATCCAAAATTTGTTGTTTTTTGCCAAAATAGACTTGTATGGCCCCATATACCAAGGGTTGCAAAAAAAATAAAAATATAATAAAATTAATATATAAGTACAAGGATATATAAAATGCAAGAGAATATTTTTAAAAATAAATATATAGACGAGCAGCACGAACTTATACTAACTTGGTTAAAAAATAGAAAAAATTATATATCGTTTCAAAATTCAAATGTTTTAGGAAACTGTAGAAACCAATTAAAGAACCTTCTTATTGCTTCAAGAATTCATCATGATGACCTCGAAGCAAGCGAATATTATTTTATTGAAAGAAAAAATATATTAAATCAAAAAATACTTGAAGTGAATCGGCAATTCCCAAATAATCATCAATATAAATTTAAAAATTACAATATGCCCATAAATCAATATCTGCATTATTTTGAACATATGAAAATTTTAGCACGCTGTTTTGATAGCTTTGATCTGCATACAAAAATTTTTAATATAAAACTAATTCTCATTCGAGTAAGAAAGGAATTAAAACAAAAAAATAGAATTATTAAAGAAAAAATTTTAAAATATAACGATATTTTTCCCTTTAATCCAACGACTCAACCAAGTGTTAAAAAACCGGAGGACAAAAACATTATCTTGCAATATATTAAGCAGATACGAAAAAATCTTAAAGCTGGAGAATGTGATTTTGGCTATTTTAAAGATAAATATATCGATTTTATGGCTAAAACTACAGACAATATTGAAGAAGTGGGTGTATTTTATCCATTCAAATTAGATAATGATATATTTGAAAACAGATTTTATCTACTAGAATTTAATCCGATTAGATTTACAAGACAAAACAATGTGAATTTTATTAAGATAGTAAGGGATTTTTATAAAAAATACAAAATCAATCATCCCGGCTCAATGGAAAACCTTACCCTCGAAGAATACTTTACAACACCTGGCGATATCTATGAAGAATCCTTTGCATACTTTAACCCATTTAAGTTTGTTCGCAAATATTCACAAGAATTTCAATATCTTATTGATTATGTAAAAAATAACGGCATTAATCACAAATTATTTTATTTTGATTTTTTTAATTTTTTAAATCAAACTCAGTATAAGTCGGTTGTTACTCAACATGAAAATTTGCTACGCAATATAAATTTATACCGATCAAAAAATAGACAAATAAGTCCAAAAGAATTTTTAAGTAGAACAATAAAAGATTTAACAGAGATGCTTTTTGGAGATGAATATAAAAAATATAATTTTACAGAAGATAAATTGCAATATTTACATGGACACAGAAGAATGTTAATAATTTTTGAAGAAAAATATAATAAACTATCTAAAAAACCAAAAGATATCGTCATCGATGATTTGTTTCCAGCAGATAATCCATTATATGAGACTTTTCGTTTATTTGGAAATGAAGTACTTAGTGAAATCAAGGAGTATTTAGGCACTAACCAATTGACCTTACAAGACATGCTCGAAGCATATATATTGGAGTCAAAAACAATAACGGACAACTATTCTCTAGATAAAAAATGTGAGAAATTAATTTTAGATGCGATATATGACATAATTCTTTTTTATGGGGATAGAGAGAAAGAGAAAATGTCTAAATATTTTAATAACACAATTAATAATCTTTATGTTAAATATCAAAAAACTAATCTCAAGAATATTATTAATGTTGATTATGCAAAAGAATTTGAAAGAGAAAATATCCACGAATTTAACTTTTTGTACTCAACACAAAAGAAAAAAACGAGCCTAGAGGTGTACTGCAGATTTGATATATAAAGTATATATTTCGTTATATATAATATTACTCAAAAGTATGTCCCAAGGTATGTCCCAAGAAAAATTGGATAAAAAAATTTGGAGTTAGAATTGATTGTATGTCGTATTTTAGGGGTGTTTAGTGGCTCCGGATGCAGGATTCGAACCTGCGACCAAGTGATTAACAGTCACCTACTCTACCGCTGAGCTAATCCGGAATGGATTTAAAGAGTGTGTCTCTTTTGTGGGTGAGATTATAGCCTAAAAGCCCTCTAATGTCAAGGGATTTTAGGCCAAAATATAAAAAGTTACGCCATAAATTTTAAAAATTTTGACTTTTTTGTTTTCTAAAAGTATTTTTAATCTATCTTTGCTTTGTTCATCAAATAAAATATTAATATCATCTTCACTCAATGGTCGATTTGCTATAGTAGCTAGTATTTCATCATTGCTATATGATCCTGCTCTAACTTCTGAACTTTTTCTATGAACAATATATACAGGCAAAGAAGTATCAAAATGTGATGCAACTTCCAGCAAATCTGCAGAACTCAATGGTTCTACTTTATAGGCAGGCGGCCTATCTATAGTACCTATATCCACCCTGGTAGGATTTAGTGTAGTTAAAAATTTATTTAATGCTTCAATATGCTCTGGGGTGTCATTAATAGTTTTAACGAGTAAAACCTCCACGATGAGCGGCTTATGATATATTTTTTTAAAATCCAACATCCCTTGCATGATATCTGCTACATTGATGTCTTTATGAGCACGGTCTAGTTTTTTGAGACATTTATCTGTGGCACAATCCAAAGAGAGCTTGACCATATCAAATTTTGCTAATGCTTTTCGCACATCTGGATCTACGATAGTGCTTCCGTTACTCAAGATCAGAGTCGTCTTGTCGCCTTTGATAGCATCTATCCGGTCAATAAGCCCATCAAGATATGGATAAAGTGTAGGTTCACCGTTAGCTGTAACAGTAATAACGTCAATATCTTTGTGTTGGCCTAATGCATCTTGCAACGCAGCCATAATACTCTCGACAGAGATAACATCATCATACTTATCTACGGTCTTGGCTGGTTTAAGCTCGCAGTAGAGGCAATCAAAATTGCACTGTTTTTTATGGGGACTTAGATCGATACCCAAAGATTTGCCAAATCTGCGGGATAGAAGAGGACCGAAAATTATATTATCCATACTAAGCCTTTTTGTGTAGATATTTCTATCTGTAAAACCAAAAACTAAAAACTAACGACTAACGACTAACGTTTGCTAACCTCTTGGCAAAGAGTAACAAAGTATTGCGCATTTTCTACCGGTACGTCCGGTAAGATCCCATGACCCAGGTTAAATATATGTCTGCCGCCCCGCATGGTACTTGCAAGAGATTCTACACATTCTTTGGTAGCTTCTTTGCTATAAAGCCTGCACGGCTCCATATTTCCCTGAAGAACATAGCGTTCTCCTAATTTTTCTTTTGCCAATGCCATAGGTGTTGACCAATCAACTCCGAATACATCAAAGTTGCCGTACACTTTATCTAAAAACGCTGGTATTCCTTTTGGGAACATGATGATAGGGATATGAGGATATTTTGCTTTTAGATAATCAGCTATCTCTATCATATATTTCCATGAGAATTCATCATATTTAGACGGCTCAATTGCAGCTGCCCAGCTATCAAAGATTTGCACCACATCTATACCGGCCTCTATTTGTTTTTCCATATAAAGCTTAACTACTTGCGTTACTTTTGAAAGTATTGCATGCAAAAGCTTTGGATTTGAATACATCATTTTTTTGCAAATATTGTATGTTTTTGTACCTTGCCCTTCTATCATGTAAGTTGCTAAAGTCCATGGAGCTCCGGTAAATCCGATAAGAGCTTTATCTTCTGCTAAACGCTCTTTTATAAGTTTGATGGTCTCATACACATAAGTAAGTTTGTTTGCAGCTTCTTCTCCGCCTAGCAGGGCATCGATATCAGCTTGTGAGGCGATAGGATCTTCAAATACTGGGCCTTCGCCTTTAACAAAATCAAGCTTCATGCCCATCTCGTTTGGCACCACCAATATATCACTAAATAATATCGCAGCATCGACTCCGAGTCTATCTACAGGCTGAAGCGTCACTTCGCACGCAAGCTCAGGATCATGGCAAAGATTTAAAAAATTTCCGGCCTTTGCTCTTACCTCCATATATTCAGGCAGGTATCTTCCTGCTTGTCTCATCATCCATACCGGAGTATATGGTGTCGGTTTTCCCAAACATGCATCTACAAAAATTTTACCCATTAATGGTTACCGCCTTTATGTAAAAAATAAAGGCCTACAGAAAGAGCCAAGATAGAAAAAGAAAAATATAACATTTCCAATGCACCGTTATAATCAGTATGCAATACTCTTTGGAAAAAACTAACGATCAAAACCATTACAATAACTTTTGCAAGTTTATCTTTTAGCTCATCAAGAGAGTGGATCTCAAGTATTTTAGAAGAAGCACTCTGTTTGGCTATATCAATATCTGATATGAAAAGCTCATACAGCCCAAAACCGAATATGAACAAAACTATTGCCATCAGATATAAATCAATAGCACCTATAAGTCCGCTAACGACCTCTTCGTGAAAATGCTCAGGATGAAGATGATTTAAAAATACATTAGCTACACTAACCACTACGCCAAAAACATCCATACTGGCAACTATAAATAGTGCTATACCGCCCAACATACTAAAAATAACAGCTAAGAGTACAAAAAATCTACTGTCCCACAATATTCTCTCAAAAATTGATTCTATAAATTTCATATTTCCTCCAATTTGATCCATTTTTGTGCTATGCGCACTGCATTTGTAGCAGCTCCTACGCGTACTTGGTCTGCAACACCCCAAATATGAAGTATGTTTGGCGCAAATATATCTTTTCTTATTCTGCCTACATATGTCATATCAGTATCTGTAGCTATTAAAGGCATTGGATATTCTTTGTTTTCAAGATCATCGATAACAACTACATTTTCAAATGCGGCTAAAGCTTTTTTAGCTTCTTCTACACTTACATCGACACCTTCTTTGAACGTAATGGTAATAGATTCACTATGGCTTCGCAAGACTGGGACACGGACACAAGTTGCACTTACTGCAATATTAGAATGCATGATCTTATTGGTCTCATTAACCATTTTCATCTCTTCTTTTGTGTATCCGTTTGATTGTGGGGTATCTATATGTGGAATAACGTTAAGCGCTATTCTATGAGCAAATGCCTCTACTTTTGCTTCATCTAATGAGAAATTAAAGAATGCCTGCATTTGGTTTACAAGCTCTTCCATCCCTTTTTTGCCCGCACCGCTTACTGCTTGATATGTGCTGACATCTACTCTTTTGATACCGTACAGATCATCGAGCGGCTTAAGCAATTGCACCATTTGAATAGTAGAACAATTAGGATTGGCTATGACGCCTGTCTCTTCCCAAAGCTCAATATCTTCCGGATTTACTTCAGGCACTACCAAAGGAACTTTAGGGTCCATTCTAAAGTGACTAGTATTGTCTATAACAACTGCTCCTGCGGCTACTGCATACTTGGCAAATTCTGCAGATATGCTTCCGCCTGCGCTAAAAAAAGCTATATCGATATCACGGCCTTCAAATACCGTCGGTGTTAACTCTTCAATTTTATATCGTTTGCCGGCAAACTCTATCTCTTCTCCGGCACTTCTTGCACTTGCCAAAGGCAGCAAATTTTCAACCGGAAATTTTTGCTCTTCAAGTACACGAAATAACTCTTCACCTACAGCCCCGCTGGCACCCACAACTGCTACATTATATTTTTTCAACTCTTTTACCTCTTATTCTTCAGTTATATCTTCATCAATGCCATTTTCACTGGCTTCTTCTTTTGGACATTTTGCAATACTGACCACAGTATCTTTATTTTCTACTTTTACTATTGTTACACCAGATGCTGCCCTACCCGTTTTGCGGATACTTTCCATATCAACTCTTATCATCTTGCCTACACTTGTCAGACACATAAGATCTTTATCATTTTCTACAAATACCACACCTACAACATCTCCGGTTTTTGGTGCTATTTTCATAGAAATCACACCTTTACCTGCTCTAGTTTGTTCTCTATATTCACTTGCAGTTGTTTGTTTGCCAAAACCTTTTTCGCTTACTATCAAAATCTCATTTGATTCGTCTTCTATAGTAGTGGCACCGCATACATAATCATCTGCTATTTTAAACTTGATACCAGTAACTCCTCTAGCAACCCTGCCTATCTCTCTAAGGTCATCGATTTTAAATCTGATACACATACCCTTTTTGGTAGCAATGAACAGCCATTGTGTTTTAGAAGTAGCTATCTGAGTCTCCACAAGTTCATCATTTTCATCCAAATTGATCGCTCTTACACCGTTACTTCTGATATTTTGGTATTCAGATAGGTTGGTTCTTTTAACAATACCATTCTTTGTAAAGAATACTAAACTCTTATCTTCGGCAAAATCAGTAGTAGGAATAATAGCCATTATCTTCTCGTCTGCTTGCAGGTTAATGAGATTTACTACTGCTTTGCCTTTGGCTGTACGGCTTCCTTCAGGTACGCGGTAAACTTTTAGCCAGTACAGTTGCCCCTTGTCAGTAACAAACAGAAGCGTATCATGTGTATTTGATATAAAGAATCTCTCAATAAAATCATCATCATATGTAGTAACTGCTATTTTGCCTTTACCGCCTCTATTTTGCTTCTCGTACTGCTTGACAGGTACTCTCTTGATATATCCGCGGTGAGTAATAGTAACTACCATAGGTTCATTTGGAATTAGATCTTCAATATCTATATCATCATAGTCATCTACGATCTCGGTACGTCTTTCTATACTATATGCACTGCTTATCTCTACAAGTTCAGCTCTGATGATACCGTTGATCATCTCTTCGCTTTTTAGTACACTCTCTAGATATTCGATGGTTTTACGAAGCTCAGCCAGTTCGTTTTCTATTTTTTCTATCTCAAGACCTGTAAGACGTCTGAGTCTCATCTCGAGTATTGCTTTAGCCTGTATCTCAGAAAGAGAAAAACGTGCCATTAGATTATCTTTAGCTTCTGCATCATCATTACTTGCTCTGATAATTTTGATGACTTCGTCGATATTGTCTACAGCAATCTTGAGACCTTCAAGTATGTGAGCTCTTGCTCTTGCTTTTTCCAGGTCAAATATAGTTCTGCGAATCACTACTGTTTTGCGGTGATTCAAGAAAAGGTCCATCAGTTCCATCAGATTGAAAACTTTTGGCTCTTTATTGACAATAGCAAGCATTATAATACCAAATGTCACTTGCATTTGTGTGGATTTAAATAGGTTATTAAGTACTATATCGCTCATTGCATCGCGTTTGAGTTCTATGACGACGCGTATTCCTTCACGATCCGATTCATCTCTGAGCTCTGCTATGCCTTCTATTTGTTTATCTTTGACTAGAGCTGCAATATTTTCAATAAGTCTTGCTTTGTTTACTTGATACGGGAGCTCATCTATGATGATGATCTCTTTATTTGCTTTTTGCTCTATATGAGTTTTTGCTCTTACTTTTATACGCCCTCTTCCGTTTTCATATGCCTCTGTAATTCCTTTGCGTCCAAATATAATACCGCCGGTTGGAAAATCAGGGCCTTGAATTATACGCATAAGATCACCGATGGTTGCATCGCTGTTATCTATACGATAAACAAGAGCATCTATGAGCTCTGTGAGTCTATGCGGCGGTATATTGGTTGCCATACCGACAGCGATACCGGAACTTCCATTGAGAAGAAGATTTGGGATACGGCTAGGAAGAACATCAGGTTCATTCATACTGTCGTCGTAGTTTGGAATAAAATCAACAGTATCTTTATCAAGATCGGCTAACAATTCTTCTGCTATTTTGGTCATCCTGGCTTCAGTATAACGCATAGCTGCGGCACTGTCTCCATCTACTGAACCGAAGTTTCCTTGACCGTCTACAAGCGGTGCTTGCATAGAAAAATGTTGTGCCATACGAACCAGTGCCTCATAGACAGAACTGTCTCCATGCGGGTGATATTTACCTATTACGTCTCCGACGATACGAGCAGATTTCTTGTATGCGCTTCTATGCCCAAGGTTAAGCTCATGCATAGCAAATAAAATTCTTCTATGTACAGGCTTTAGGCCGTCTCTTGCATCTGGCAACGCCCTACCGATAATGACACTCATAGAGTAGTCAAGGTAACTACCCTTGATACTGTCTTCTATTAATACCTCTTCTGTATTCTCTATCATTAAGTTCATTGGACTCCTTTGGCTGCCTCAAAAATTGGATTATTATATCTAAGCATGGCTTAAGGGTAGTAATCACAAATAGCCCAAGAATGCTTTTACGATTCACGAGCTATAATTTCCTAAAAATAAAATAAATTAGGAGTTGCAATTGCCTATTGAAGAGATGAAAGTTGTTATAGATTATGGGATTATCGGGCTTTTAATGCTACTTGGATTTGTGACAATATTTTTCGGGATAGAAAGGATCTTGTATTATAGAAGTATCGATATATCTAAATACTCAAGCCGTACGGCTCTTGAGCTTGATCTGTCTCGCAATCTCTCAACTGTTGCCACCATCGGCTCAAATGCACCTTATGTTGGATTGCTTGGTACGGTAATTGCTATTATACTTACTTTCTACGTTATGGGAGATGCAGGAAACAATATCGATACCGGTGCAATAATGAAAAACTTGGCTCTAGCTCTCAAGGCAACGGCAGCCGGATTGGCTGTTGCGATTCCTGCTACCGTGATATACAATATACTTTCAGATCAAGTAGATGTGTTGTTGGCAAAATGGGATATACACAGAGAAGATATAACACCTCAGAACAAGTAGGTTAAAATGAAAAGAAAAAAATTTACTACAATGAATGTAGTACCTTTTATCGATATCGTTCTAGTTTTACTTGTGATCGTTCTGGCTACTGCAAGCTTTGCTGCTAAAAATCAATTGTCTATCAATTTGCCTACATCAAGCAGCCAAACAAAAGAAGAACCAAAACAAATAGCAATAACTATTGATAAGCAAGGAAATTACACTTATGACGATCAAAAGATATCACTTGCAGATATGGAACAAAAGCTTTCACTTCTAGATCCTGCCAATGATGCAATATCTTTATATACCGATGAAACGGCTGATTTTAAATATTTTGTCTCGGTAATTGATATTCTTAAAAAAAGAAATTTTGAAAAAATTTCTATCGTGACAAAAAGCGAATAAATAGCGCGCTATCTAAACGGACCTTAGCTGCCGTTCCAAACGCTTAGCAGGTCAATATGTCGTATACTCTGCTTAATTTTTCTTCCAAACCGCCTATGCTCATATTGCGTCCTTCACGCACAAACTCCTTGCCGTCTAAAAATACTATAAGAGTTGGCACGGAAAACACTTGAAAATGTGCAGAGATATCTATATTTTCATGTGCATCTAAAAACAGTTGCTCAACAAGTGGAAATCTGCTATCAAATAGCTCTTTTACTTTTGGACGAAGAGCATGGCATACATTACATCTCTCTCCTAAAAAATATAACATCACTCCAAGCTTGGAAGATATCAGATCTTCTAAAGTTTTTATATCCATTTGTAACCTTGCAATCATAATTTTAAATATTTTTATTTTACTACTTTTTTATAAAAGTAGCACAAAAAGCGACTCCTAAATACCAAAGGTGTATAATGTCAATAATTTTTTTAGACAAGGAAATAAAATGGGAAGAGCGTTTGAATACCGCAAAGCAGCCAAAATGAAAAGATGGGGAAATATGTCAAAAGTATTTCCCAAATTTAGCAAACTCATCACTATGGCGGCCAAAGACGGAGTGCCTGATCCTGATCAAAATGCAAAACTAAGAACTGTTATACAAAATGCAAAAGCCCAGAATGTACCAAAAGATGTCATTGATAATGCCATCAAGAGAGCAAGCGGCAAAGATGCAGCTGACATCAAAGAGATAAAATATGAAGCTAAAGGGCCGTATGGCGTGCAGCTTATCATAGAATGCGCTACTGACAATCACACCAGAACCGTAGCTAATGTCAAGGCAATACTTGTAAGAAACAAAGCAGAGATGCTTACATCAGGAGCACTTGATTTTATGTTTACTAGGAAAGCTGTTTTCGTATTTGATAAAAAAGATGACATTGACCTTGAAAGCCTTGAATTGGAACTAATTGACTTCGGACTTGAAGAGATAGAAGAAGATGTCGAAGCTCAAGAAAATGGTGAAGATAAAAAAATCATCCGAATTTACGGTGATTTTACCTCTTTTGGAGAACTTAGCAAAGCCCTTGAAGATCAAGGCATAGAAGTAACCAAAGCCACTCTTGAGTATATCCCGAATACTCCTATTGAGATAAGCGAAGAACAAATGAATGATGTAGAAGCTCTCATAGAAAAACTCGAAGATGACGAGGATGTACAGGTAGTTTATACCAATTTGGCGTAACTTCTGTTTTTAAAATATACCCTCTATCTCTCAAGATGATTATGTATTCATCTTGAGCCTCAAAAACTCACTTAATAATTTTCTTTCCAGGTCCAAACGGCTTAAATATCACTACCAACAATGGTGAGAAAAGCAGATCAGAAACTATCGCTACTAGCAAAGCTATCACGGTCAATAACCCAAAAATAAGCGTTGGTATGAAATTGGAAGTTACAAGTACCAAAAAGCCTATGATGGTTGCAATGGAATAATAAAACATACCAAATGCTATGGTACTGTGTGCCCTATGCATAGAAGCTATATAATCACCGTCAATTGCCACTTCTTCTCTAAATCTATAATAGTAGTGAATAGTATTATCCACCGTGATTCCAAGAGCAATGGAAGCAATAGTGATACTCATCATATCCAGAGGAATATTTGCACTGCCCATAATACCAAAAACCACACTTATCGGAACCAAATTTACCATCATAGCAAGTATAGCTATCTTGATAGATCTGAACAAAAATAAAAACATGCTGCCAAGCAGCAAAAGCGCCAAACCAAGTGTGGAGATCTGAGAATCAAAGAGCGACTGAAGCATATTGTTATACAAGACCATCATGCCGGCTAATTTATACTCTTTTGGGTCTAACCCAACTTTTGTATTTAGCTCTGTTTTGATTTTTTTAAGTAATTCATCGCGTCTTAGATTTGGGTTGGAATCTATTATACGAACTACGAAACGAACCTCATTATTATCAATGCTCACATAAGGAGAGAGAAGTATTTTTTTATACTCTGGCGATAAATGATTATACATCAGCGCTAGATCAAAATTATCAAGATCATGGCCATTTTTCAATCTTTGGCCTACTTTTAAAAGCGTACCTAGAGAGGATACATTTCCAATTTCAGGCAATGACTCCAAATAATTGTGCACTTTCATGATAGCTTGCATCTTATCCGGAGTAAACCAATATTGTGCTTCATTTTCAAATTGTGCAAATTCATCTTCAAAACTGTCTAACTCTTTTGAAGTTTTTGTGTTTGTTGTACTATTATTGACATCATTTTTTGGAAATTTTAGAATTATCTCTAAAGGAGTAGTGCCTCCAAGATTATTGTCGATCTTTTCCATGCCCTTATATATTTCGGTGCTTTTTTTGAAATAATTGATAAAGCTGTTTTCAACCATAAGTTTGCTAACGCCATAGGCGCTAAAAGCAAAGATCGCAATGATTATAACCAAGATCGCTTTTCCGTCTTTTTCAACTATATTTGCAAATACATTATTAAGCTTAAATGCTTTATCAAATGTCATGACCGGATCTTTCTTTTGATACAACATCATCATAGCAGGAAAAAGAATATATGCAACTATCAAAGTAACACTCACTCCGATATTCATCATAATACCAAGATCGACAATAGGCAAAATATCACCCAGCATCAAAGATGCAAAACCGGCAACTGAAGTAAGTATTACAAACACAGAAGGTATATACATTCGTTTTAATGTAATTTCCAATAATTCTTTTTGTGAATGATCAGGATAAAGACCGTATTGTTCCCTATAGCTCACGATTAGATGTATCACCAATGAAAGAGTTGTAATCAGCTGCATTGCCACATAATTTGATGATACTACGGTTACTTCTAAGCCTGCAAGTGCATTTATAGCTGTAGAGATTATAAGTGCAACGATAGAGATAACGATAGGAATGACAATAAAACGTACTTGTCTAAAAATAACCCAAAGCATCAATATAATAACCAGCAAAATAGCGATCCCGTATATAACAATATCGCTTTTTACAAACCCGATCATATCGTCTGCTATCATTATAGCCCCGCCCAAAAACAGATCACCTTTATCTCTAAATTGATCTATTGTCGATCGAACTTGAACGATCATATCATGTTCTTTTACCCTTAAATGATCACGGTAATCTTTTAACTCCTGTTTGGCTTTTTCAAATTGTGCATTTTCTTTTTTTGATAATTTTCTTGTTTGTTTTAATTCTATAAATTTATTTCGTTCACTCAAAAGCTTTGTATAGTTTGCATCTTCTTTGAGATTTATCATAATAGCTGTGGTTTTAAAATCACTGCTGACAAGATTTTTGGCATATAGAGGGCTTGAAGTAAGCTCTTTTTGAACAAGTTTTTTATCAATATTAGGTGACAAAAGAGTTTTTGTATCTACTACAATATCTTGAATGCTCTTTGTAGGGCTCTCTAAGAGCGGAACATCCAAGATCGTTGTAATACTTTCTACTCCATCTATTGATTGCAAAGATGATTTAAGATTTTTAATAGTAGAAATTGTAGAATCTGAAAGTAAAAATTCTTTTGGGCTAAAAGCAACGATCAAATAATCAGAATTTCCATATCGATTGTGTACTTCACGATTTAATTTCAGATCAGGATCGTTTTCCAGCAAGAGCGTTTCAGCAGATGCATCAATACTCAAAAATTGCGCATAATATCCAAAGATTCCTGTCGCAATAAGCATTGCAAATAAAATCGATTTGGAATATTTAGCAAAAAAATTTATATAAGATCTCATAAACACGGCATTACCTTTTAATTGGTTGGTGTATAGTTGTCACAAAATCAACTAATGTCCATGTATCTCAGCAAAAGCTTCGTAATCTCCTTCGAAATCTATCAAAGTTCCGTCGTTGTTCAATTTAATGATTCGATTAGCAAACGCATCAATAAGCTCACGGTCATGGGTAACACAGATAACACCGCCTTGATAATCATGCAAAGCCTCGCCAAGTGCTATAATTGCTTCAAGGTCGAGGTGGTTATCCGGCTCATCAAGCACTAAGAAATTAGCACTATCCATCATCATTTTACTAAGCATCAAACGGTGTTTTTCTCC
>Ga0302250_1000266_pt1 | contig 61083 bp, 59 predicted proteins | sample AAG_RA_Asp_MG_FD_193536 | JGI IMG/M metagenome (GOLD analysis project Ga0302250, IMG submission 193536) | Enriched activated sludge microbial communities from anaerobic digester in WTTP, New Holstein, Wisconsin, United States - AAG_RA_Asp | ecosystem: Engineered > Bioreactor > Anaerobic >...
TCTCTTCCGTTCCGATCTCACCCTGGTAAGCCAGGGGTTCCACACCGTTTTCGCATGCCAGACGCAGCAATCGACCGTATTCCGGGTCAATATGATCGGCCGGAGAGACACTATCCACGTCTCCGCGCTGCACGGCAAAGAAAATCACCCCGCGATGACCCGCCCTGACCACCTGCATCAGCTCATGCAGATGCTTCTGGCCGCGCGTGGTAACAGCATCGGGAAACAGCGCACGCCTGCCGTCCGCCAGAGTGACGTTCTTGACCTCAACATAGCAGAGTCCCGCCTCCGACTCCAGCAGCAGGTCTATGCGACTGTTACTGCCGTAAGGCACCTCTGGACGAATTACCGGAAACCCTTGCAACTCCTTCACAACACCGTTTTCTATGGCCTCCCTGGCCAGGTAATTGGACAGCCCGGTATTGATGCCTATCCAGCCACCATCGGACTCAACCAGTTCCCAGGTGTAAGGCAGCTTGCGCTTTGTATTTACGCTGATTGAAAGGCAGGCCCGGCTGCCAGGAGCAGCGCACCCCTTCATGCTACCGGAATTGGGACAATGTGCGGTGACAATACTGCCGTCTTCCAGTTTCACGTCTGCCATGAAACGCTTGTAACGTTTGATCAATGTACCTTTGACAAGCCGAGGAAGCTTCATGGCTGATCCTCACCGGCCAGTTCCTCATCTGCTGGTTCCTGCAGCTCAAACAGATTGCACAGGGCATCCACATAAAGGTCGGTACGCCCTCCCTGTCCTGACTGTTTGAGCTTGGTCAAAGGTGCGTGTAAAAGCTTGTTGATGATCCCCTGGGTCAGCGCCTGCAAACGCCGCTCATCATCGGCAGAGATATCCTTCCATGCCGCCAGCGTGCGGTTCAACTCTGCTTCCCGCACCTGATTGAAACGGTTGCGCATAGCAATGATGGTCGGCGTCACCTCCAGCGAGGTCAGCCAGCTGTAAAAGCGGATAACCTCCTCTTCCACGATCTCTTCAGCCTTTTCTGCTTCAACGCTGCGGCGGGCGATATTGTTTTCGACAATCTCCTGCAGGTCATCAACAGTGAACAGGTAGGCGCTGTCGACATCATTTACGGCAGATTCGATATCGCGAGGCACGGCAATATCAATGAAAAACATCGGTTTGAACTTGCGACGCCTGAGGGCGCTTTCCACAACAGGCGCATGTATGACAGCATGCTCCGCCCCGGTTGAAGAAAGCACAATGTCAGCCCGGTGCAGCTGTTCGGGTAGCTGATCAAACGGGATCGCCTGCCCGTTGAAATCATCCGCCAGCCGCTCAGCCCTTTCGAAGGTGCGGTTGACAACGATGATGTTAGCAGCCCCGCTGCCGATAAAGTGTCGCGCCGCCAGTTCGCACATCTCACCGGCACCGATCAGCATGACTGTTTTACCATCCAGCTCGCCAAGAATCTTTTTGGCCAGTTCCACAGCGGCAAAGGCCACAGAGACCGCCGAAGAGGCGATCCTGGTTTCGGTCCTGACCCGTTTGGCCACAGAAAAGGCCTTATGCAGAAAACGGTTGAGGATGATACCGGATGTCTTGAATTCCGAGGCATACCCATAAGCCGCTTTGATCTGCCCCAGTATCTGCGGTTCGCCCACTACCATCGAATCAAGGCTTGAGGCGACCCGGAACAGATGACGGATGGCCGCCTCGGAGTGGTAGCTGTAAAGATGGCCTTCCAGGCGTTCATAGTCAACCCTGTGGTAGTCGGCCATAAAGCGCTTGACGCGGGCAATCCCCCCGGCAATATCACGGGTGGAAGCATATATTTCAACCCTGTTGCAGGTTGATACAATCACCCCTTCGATAACGCCGTCTATAGCGACCAGCTCGCAAAGCGGCTTTGCGATGGAATTCGGGGAAAAGGCTACTTGTTCCCGCAGTTCCACTGTCGCTGTCATGTGGGACAACCCCACTACTATAATGTGCATTGTGTCGCCATTTGTTTGAGGTTCAGACCTGCAAAAGCCTTCAAGGGTGCCAGCTTATCTGATGGCTGCTGCCAAGCAAGGAAAATACCAGCACCAGAAAACCGGCCAGGGACAACAGCGCCGCCTGTCTTCCCCGCCAGCCGATGGTAATGCGACCATAAAAGATTACGGCATAGATTGCCCAGGTCAAAAGAGACCAGAGCTGTTTCGGATCCGACCAGATCCACAGCCGGCCTGTCATTAACTCCAGTCTGATGATGCCGGCCAGTATCGCCATGGTCAGCAGAGGAAAACCAATGGCAAGACAGTAAAAGCTGATCCTGTCCAGGGTTTCAATGGCAGGCAGTTTATGAAACATGGCACCGAAACGCTTTTTTTTCAGAAAATGCTGCTGCAGGAGATACATGCCGGATGCGCCGCACGAGACCGTGAACATGGCATAACTCAAAAATGCCAGCAGGATATGAACCCAGTAGATTCTGCTGCCGGCATATCCGGCAGCCTGCATACCGTTGACACTATGCATCATGCTGGATACCGCCAACATCAGCATAGCCAGCGGCACAATGAACGAACCCAACACAACAACCTTGAAGATGCGCTCAAAAAGAATGAACACCCCGACAATAATCATGCTGAGGAAAAACAGCGATTCCTGGAGGGTGGTGATCGGCAGATGACCGGTGGTGGTAAACAGTTGGATAACGGAAAGCAGATGAACAACAAAGCCGATGGTGATCAGCCGATGCGCCCAGGCAGCCATGGCAGGTGTAGTTCTAGCCAGATAGTACAGATAGGCAAAGGTTGCCGCTCCATAAAGAATTGCGATTAAATACATGAAGGTTTGACTCACGCTTTTGTCTCACATTCCGCCAGCGCTTCAATTTCACGGCGCACACTTGCGCGCATGGCTACGGCATTACAGGCACTGCTGCTACCAGAGGCAAGCAGCCTGTCCCTTTCAGCGGCGAGACGCTCCAGCGCCAGGCCGTATTCAGGACCGATCAAGCCGGCAAGCACATCCCTTACATGTGCCGCAAATGCCGGACAACCGCCACCAGTAGAGACGGAGATCTCCAGGTCTCCACGTCTGAGCACTGCCGGGAAAATACAGTTGCCCAGTTCCGGGGCATCTGAAACCGTCACCAGCAAGCCCCTGGCAGCCGCTTCAGCCGCCACAGCAGAATTCACCTGGCGACTGTCTGTGGCGGAAGCCACCAGAAACACACCATCCAGGTCATCTGATCGGTAGTTGCCCAGACGCAGCTCGATCTGCCCAGAAACGGCCAGTTCATGCAAGGCATGCTTGGCCTCAGGCGCGACAACACGTACAGCAGCTCCGGCTGCCAACAGTGCCGCAACCTTACGGCTGGCTACCTGCCCCCCCCCAACCACCAGGGCCTTGCGGCCATGCATATCTATGTTCAAAGGCAATTGAGGCATGTCGTCCTTGCTGGCCACCGCAGTTTAAATCTGAGGCTTGATCCAGTTCAGTAAGTTCTATCGCCGCACAGCATAATATCTTTTTGCCGCGGTTTCAACCAAACGCATGTTTTCAACTGAAATGCTTGAATCTGGCCGGGGAGATTGCTCTTGATTTTTTAACTGCCTGGTATATCATTTACTGGCTTTTACACTACGCAAAGGAGACTACTGCTTATGGCAAGCGACAAAGTATTTGCTTTTAATGACGCTAACTTCGACCGGGACGTTTTGCAATCCGACATCCCGGTGCTGGTTGATTTCTGGGCCACCTGGTGCGCCCCCTGCAAAGCCATTGCGCCTCTGATCGATACAGTTGCCGATGAGTATGCCGGAAAAATCAAGGTGGGCAAGGTCAATGTTGACGAAAACCCATCTACCCCCGGTAAATATGGTGTTCGCGGCATACCGACCCTGATCATGTTCAAGGGTGGTGCGGTGGCAGACCAGATTGTCGGTGCTGTGCCCAAATCCCAGCTCGAAGCCATGATTGCAAAGGCGCTGAAATAGGAATGTATTTTTGCAAACCTGTCTTGCCGTCATATCTGCTGGCGGCATTACTCATCTTCTGCATGCTGCTGCCTGTCGGAGCAATCGCCGCTCCACAGGCAGGCCAGCCCGCCCCAGAGTTCAAGGTAGTCACCACCACCGGCCAGATTATGTCCAATGACAGCTTCAGCAATCATGTGCTTGTACTGGATTTCTTTGCCACCTGGTGCATCCCCTGCCGCAAGTCCATCCCCCATTTGGTAGATATGCATCGCAAATATGGCAAGCAAGGCTTGCAGATTCTCGGCATGAGCGCGGATGACGGCGAAAAGGCGGTCAACAGTTTTGCCAGCTGGCACCATGTCAGCTACCCGCTGGCGATTGCAGGCGAAACAGTCCAGACCGCTTACGCCATCAGGTCAGTCCCGGTTATGTATATCATTGATAAAAGAGGAAGAGTAGCCGCCATCTATCGAGGCTTTTCCGATGAAACGGCCAGAAATGCTGAGAGGCTGATCAAGAAGCTGCTTGCTGAATCATGATGCGTCAGGAAGGTCATATGTGACCCTGATGAGCGACAAACCGCAGGCCGGAGCTGTTACACCGGCTTTTTTTCTGTCCGGATGCTGCAGCAGCCACTGGATATGGTCAGGCGCGAATCGTCCTCTCCCAATATCAACCAGGGTGCCTGCCATCACCCGCACCATATTTTTCAAAAATCCTTCACCAATCACATCAATATGCAGACAGGCGCCATCCTTGACAATCGTGACCGCATCTATACGCCGCACCGTTGTTTTCGCAGCACAGTTGGAGGCCCGAAAAGCGGCAAAATCGTGCCGCCCGGCAAAATAAGCTGCTGCCGCCTCCATGCGGTCAACATCGAGCGTTTCCCGGACATGCCAGGCATAAAGACGGCGTAGCGGTGAACGTATAGCGGCATTGTAAATCGTATAGCGATAATGCTTTGATATGGCATCGGCTATGGGACGAAATCCCGAGTGAACCTCTTGTGCCCGCTGAACGGCAATCTCATCCGGCAGAAAGCGGTTGGTCCCCTCCACAAAGGCGCGCAATGGTATATCGCGACTGGTTTTAAAGGCCGCGACCATGCCCCAGGCATGTACACCGGCATCGGTCCTGCCAGATGCATGCAGTTTAACCGGCTCACCCAACAAACGGGCCAGCGCCTCTTCCATCACCTGCTGGACCGCAATGCCGTTGGGTTGCACCTGCCAGCCGGCAAAGCGTGTGCCGTCATACTCGATTTCAAGCCTGATGGTTCGCATCTTGATCCTGTCCGTCAGCCTGCACACTTGCCCGCAATTTTTCAAGATCCGACCGGTCGAATTCATACAACTGTCCGCAGAATTCGCATTTTGCTTCTGCCTTGCCGTCTTTAGACAGCATTTCGTTTAACGCTGCATCTCCCAGAGACATCAGCGCCCTTTCAACTTTTTCACGGAAACAGCCGCACGAAAAAAACAGATCGTGTTTTTCCAGCACGACGTAACCCAGACCGCCCCACAGGTGTTCCAGCAGCTTTTCGGCCCCGCCGGTCTCCAGTGGTTCACAAATCGGCGGCAAAGTCGCTATGTTAGCCATGACGGCATCGATCTCACTATCCAGTGCCATCGGCAAGGCTTGCACCAGAAAACCACCGGCCTGCCCAATGTGACCCTGTTCATTCAGCACAGCCCCCAGGCCAACGGCTGAAGGTACCTGTTCTGAGTCAGTCAGATAATAGGCCAGATCATCACCAATCTCACTGGTGCGCAACTGGACCATGCCTCTGTATGGTTCTCTGCCCAGCCCCAGGTCTTTGCTGACGGTCAGAAAACCGGCCCGGCCAAGTATACCGGCGACATTCCATCTGCCGTTCAGCGGTTCGGCATCGGCTGCGGGATTACCTGCGCTGCCGCGCACCGCACCGTTACTGTCGGCCTCTATGATCAGCTTCTGCAGCGGGCCGTTGCCTTCAAACTTCAGCGCCACCCGTTGTTCAGGCTTTAATAGAGCCCCCATCAAGGCACCACCTGCCAGGCCTCGTCCCATGGCAATGCTAACCGTAGGAGCGGTCTGCTGAAGGGCGCAGACCTGTTGTGTCAAATTCGGCAGACAACATGCCAATATGCGTATGCCACCGGATTTACTCAATGTTCTGACGATATAATCATTCATGCAATTGCCCCAAATAAACTGTTCTGGATAAAAAAAAGCCGCATCTTGCGATGCGGCCTTCTTTATTTACTGCGGTTAAAAAAGAATTATTTTTTTGCAGGAGCAGCTGCGTCAGCTTTAGGAGCTTCTTCTTTTTTAACTTCTTTTTTTGCTTTCTTTGCTTTTTTAGCTTTTTTAGCTTTTTTAGCTTTTTTCTCTACTTTTTTCTCTGCAGCAGGAGCAGCAGCGTCAGCTTTTGCAGGAGCAGCAGCTGGCTCAGCAGCGAAAGCTACAGCGGAGAAAGAAACAGCAACAAGAGCAGCAACGAGGGTGGAGAGAACTTTTTTCATTTGTACTACCTCCTAAAAAATTTGTGATGCGTTTTATAAGCAGTTGTCATGCCAAGTTTACAAAACACGTAATGAGCGGTTTTTACAGCCTTATATGTTGTATGCATGCCAGCCGGCCACAAAAGTCTGCCCCATTTAAGACACCTCATGCCGCAAATGAGGCATAGCCATGATTTGACCGCTTTCGTATCAGGCAAGCCATTTGCAAAAACTCAGGTATAGTAATTGCGGTACCATGCCACAAATCGTCTCATCCCCTCCTCGACTGACGTGATCGGCCTGAAGCCCACCGCTGTCAAAAGATCATCCACTGCCGCACAGGTAACAGGCACTTCGCCCTGTTGCATTGGTTTCAGGTTTATCACAGCGCGACGGCCAAGACATGTTTCGATAATTTCTATGAAACGCCCCAACTCCACCGGGTTGTTATTGCCAATATTGTAAATGCGGTAAGGCGCATTCCCGCAGGCAGGGTCAGGGTACTGGCCATCCCAGTCCGGCGCGGCAGTAGGCAAATGCGCCATGACGCGCACAATCCCTTCAATAATATCTTCAATATAAGTAAAATCACGCTGCATACGGCCATGATTAAACAGATCTATCGGCTTACCCTCGAGTATCGCCCTGGTGAAGGCAAAATAGGCCATATCCGGTCGCCCCCAGGGTCCATAAACCGTAAAAAAACGCAGCCCCGTTGCGGGCAGACCGAACAAGTGCGCATAGGTATGCGCCATTAGTTCGTTGGACTTTTTCGTGGCGGCGTACAGGGACACCGGATGGTCCGTTGAGTGATGCTCAGAAAACGGGATCCGGGTGTTAGCGCCATAAACCGAACTGGAAGAGGCAAACACAAGATGCTTGACTCCGTTCTGACGGCACCCTTCCAGAATATTGAGGAAACCGACCACGTTGCTTTCCACATAAGCATGGGGATTTTGCAGAGAATAGCGCACACCGGCCTGGGCCGCCAGATTCACCACCATGTCAAAACCCTCGGACTCAAACAGCCCAGCCATGGCAGGACGATCTTCCAGCGAGGCCTTGACAAAACGGAATCCGGCAACACCTGCCAGCTGCTGAATACGGTCGTTTTTCAGGGCGACATCATAGTAATCATTGAGGTTATCCACTCCGACGACCTGTTCGCCCATCTCCAACAGGCGCTTTACCAAATGAAACCCAATGAAACCGGCCGCGCCGGTAACCAGTACTTTCATAACCCGCACCCAAACGTATCTGAATAAATAACCACGAAATTATCTGTCAAGATTCATCCTTATACACAACAGGCCTATAAGACCGCGACCAGGCTTTAATTTCAACGCACCGTTAGCAACTGCTGCCCCGTAGCCATGACCAAATTGTAACGTTCCAAACGAAAAACAGCCTTGTAGACACCAGTTGGCCATTTTGGCAGCGTACGTTTTTTGCCGGCATAAGCAAACCAAAGTGCCTTGTTATCGGGAATACTCCGGTCACTATGCGCCAACCGCCGCCCATCCGGCGCAAACAGCTCCATTACCAACCGGTCATGGCGGCGCAAGCCGAACAGTTCAACCCAGTAAATAAGGGCGACCGCATCGGCATTGATCTCTTTAAACGCATACGCACCGCTTTCGGCATTTTCCTGTATCGGGACAGCCGATGAAAAACCGGATATCAGCAGCCCGCCCGCTCTGTAACTCAACTGGCTGGCGGCTGCCTCCGACCAGAGCATATCCTGGTGCAGGCCGCATTTACCTGAAACAGGATAAAAAGGATCGACAGCCTTCCCGTATCTACTGACCCTGAATTCCACATGGGGAAATTCCGTATCGCCGGAAAGACCGACATACCCAAGCAACTCACCGGATGCCACTTTCTGGCCCGGCCTGACAAGGACGCTTCCGCGCTGCAGATGACTGTACTGCGTCTCCCAGCCGTCCCCGTGGTCGACCCTTACCGAATTGCCGGCATAACGTCCTTTCAAGGCCTTCCGGCCCCTCGCCCTTACATCCACGTCCGGTTCGCCGTCCCTGACTGCCACGACCACGCCCGCTGCCGACGCCAAAACGGCAAAGCTGCGACGCATGGCCGCAAGGTCAAGCAGGCGAATATCAGTGCCGTCATGCCCGTTGTACGAAAGTGAACCACAGGTATAGTCACTGAACGCCGGCCCCGGGTCATGGTCAAAATAGTTCTGCACAACACAGTCCCTGCCAGGCGAGCATTTCACAGGCAAATCAAAAACCGGCGGAGCCGCCCAGGAAAACCGCACAAGCACGATCAGCCACAGCAGGCATGCCACAAGGCTTGTCCGCGTGCTCAGCCCCCTGAAACTAACTGTGGACATGTTTAAAATGTTTTCCTGTCCAGGCTTCTGTACTGGATCGCCTCGGCAATATGTGATTCGCGGACATGTTCGCTTGCGGCCAGGTCAGCAATGGTGCGGGCGACCTTGAGGATTCGGTTGTATGTGCGGGCAGAAAACCCCAGTCGGTCTGTTACCAGTTCCAGCATGCGGCTGCCGGCGGTGTCCAGTTCGCAGTATTTTTTGATAAAACGGGGTGTCATCTGGGCATTGCAGTGGATGCGTGTATTTCTGTAGCGTTCCTGCTGGATCATGCGCGACTTCTCCACCCTTGCGGCAATTTCCAGAGAGCTTTCCGCTTCACCACGTTCAGACAGTTCCCTGTATTTTACCGCCGGCACTTCCACGTGAATGTCAATGCGGTCAAGCAAAGGTCCGGATATGCGGGAGCGGTAGCGATGAATCGAGACCGGCGTACAGGTGCAGGGATGAACAGGATCAGCATGATAACCGCAAGGGCAGGGATTCATGGCAGCCACCAGCATCAGGCGGGAAGGATAGGTGATGGATACCAGGGAACGGGAGATGGTCACGCGCCCGTCCTCAAGCGGCTGCCTCAACACCTCCAGCACATTCTTCTTGAACTCGGACTGGGAATTTTCAATATTGCAACGTTTTTTCCAATATTCCCAATGCAGACCTCCCACTAAACCCACATATACCTCATCCTGAGCCTTATTTGTAATTGAAGCAAATAGCTCTTACATTTAACCAAATAACTTGAAGTGGAGCGACAAATGGATATTATGACTGCAAGAATGAAATTATTCAACCTACAAACACAGCCGCCCTTTGCAGAAGAGAAGCTTTTATCGTGGCACGATATTGCGTTCCACGATCTGCACCATTTTGTCGTTGAGGAGGAAAGGTACGGTAGTGCTTCTGTCAACGTCTTTCGTGTTGTGGGGACTAAACATGCAAGCTATGCGGGGAGAAGTTGGCAAGACCTCTTGGGGAGAGGAGTGCGGATGGAACACAACCTATCTCGCTTTACAGATAATCCTGGATATTATCTTGGGGTAGGCCCCAAAGTCCCATACATGCAATATTTGTCAATAGATGGTGGAGACATGTATGTTGGTGACGAAGGTAATCACCGCACTTGCATAGCGAGATTCTATTTTTTTACACAGGGGCTTACGGTTTTACATGGTGTAACCTTACTTAACTTTAAAATAGACTGGGCATTCAAGTCGTTATGCGACGATTTCCGGCAAACAGTTGAATACAGGGGACTGCCCATTTACCTATCAGTGGGCCGCAGAGCCGTCGAAAGACGCGATGCAACAGACTGGAAGATTGACAAATATGTTCTTTCAGCGCGTGTGATAGACAGCAGAAAACATGAAACCTACGAATTTGACTTTATAAGCCTACAATATTATTTAGAAAAGCTTAAGAAGCCTTGGTGGAAAGTTTGGCAGGTACGCTGAGGTTTACACCAAATCTTTGCTGGTAAATTTATTGATTCACGCTCAGATTCTGCGGACGAAATCATAACAGTTTTTTGGGGCCAAAAATTTGAGCAGATTTTCTTGATATGGAGACATAAATGAAGCATGCCGATCATATGAGTTTATTGGGGAAAAAATTAAAACCTCGAGTGAAAGTTGCGGCGCAATCCTATGCTCCAGATAATGCACTTAATGCAATTTGTCCATACTTCACCATGTTCCCTCTGGAGTATCCACTTCAGGTGTTGAAGAAGTACAAGAAGGAGTTGCCAGTTGTTATTGATCCCTTCTGTGGGAGGGGGACAACACTTTTTGCTGCCCGTAAAATGCAGTTCAAGGCATGGGGAATTGATTCTTCGCCAGTAGCGGTTGCGATTGCTAAAGCCAAACTTGCAAAATGTGAAATCGGAGAACCGCTTGCTTTAGCTAAGCAAATCTTGGAAGAATGTGAACCAGAGAGTATTCCAGATACACCGTTCTTCAGAGCTGCTTACCATACTGACACTCTCCGGGATCTTTGTGTATTGCGTAACGGACTGCTGAATTTGGAAGAAGAAACCGATTCATCAGTGGTATTGAAAGCCGCTGTATTAGGTTGTTTACATGGTCCTTTATCAAAGTGCCCGGAGAATGCTGGATATTTCTCTAACCAGATGCCTCGGACATATGCATCAAAGCCTGACTATGCAGTGAGGTACTGGGAAAAAAAATGCCTTATCGCTCCAAAAATCGACGTATTGCATGTTCTTAGAAAGAAAATAAGTCGTCTTATAGGCTTACCAGACAATTTGTGCGGTTCATTTTCTCAGGTCCTGTTAGGTGATTCACAGAATTCAATCACTTTCGAGTCAATACCCTCCGATGTTTCTCTCGTAATTACTTCCCCACCATATTACGGTATGCGAACTTATGTTCAGGATCAGTGGCTAAGGAACTGGTTTCTTGGGGGCTCAGACAGGGTTGATTATACTTCTGGGCCACAAGTGCATCATGGTGGCCAAGAATCTTTTGCAAAGTCTCTAGGTAGTATCTGGAGAAACATTAGCGAAAAAGCACCCAACAATCTCCATATGCACGTCAGATTTGGGATTATACCTTCGACTAAAGTGAACGCCAAAGAACTCTTTTATGCTTCAATCGAAGCGTCAGGACTACAGTGGCGAGTCGTGTCATCTAGATCTGCCAAATCAGCTGCAGCCGGTAAACGCCAAGCTGACCAGATGAAATCTAGTGCTCCAGCTGCGGCTATTGAATATGATTTCCATGTAGAAAGGATTTAACACTCTTCAAATTGCAATCATTGCTGCAGATCATTTTTTTCTTATATAAACTGTATTGTTTTTTGAAGCGTTTCGAAATGTTTCCCACCCATGATTCTGGAGCCCTAATATATTATTCACAATCTTTGGAACCATGTTGTACGCAAGATTATCTCTATCATCAATATGATCAGGCAGATGCCCTAATATAAAAGCCTTGATGGTTCCCCAAGCAACACCATCAGTAGACTTCATTTTACTAGTCAACTTTATATCCTTCTTTATTTCATCAATAATCCTAGTCTCAATATTCCCCATAACGTCATGAGATTCGACTACGTCATTAGCATTCGAGTTTACAAGTAGGGGCTCATTATCTTCAAGATCCAACTCAGCTTTATTTGCAATATTGAAAGTAGTATGTAGCTGGCGGGCGTAGGTATTTCCAGCTAGATTGTTGTATTCTGGGTCTTTCATGTTATACAGCTGTTCAAATGAAAACGCCCTTAAACTAATTGGATAAGGTTTCCCACCAACAGAACTCCAAAACACACCTTGCCCCGGGATGGGTTCATTAAGAAGTGAACTTAACAAGTCATCACTGAAATGTGCATTGGCTTTTTTGAGGGCAGTAAGATCTCCAGCAGATAGAAGATGAAAAATAAACCAGTTGTCCCCTTGGCTTAATATCTCGGCTGGAATACTGCCTGGCTGCTGCGTTATTAACAAAGCTCCTAGATCATATTTTCGGCCTTCTTTAACCCATGCGATATAGGGTTCAGAGGCCGATGAGTTTTCGTTGAGTACTGATTGTGCTTCCTCAACAACAGCTATTGTTGGAATGGTTTTGGGGTCGGCGCTGGTAAATTCCTGCTGGTTTCTATCAAATATTCTTCGAAGAATAAGCCCAGACAAGACCAATGATTGACCACCACGCATCTGGGACACATCAACTACACATAATTTTCCTTCAGACAGAGCATGGATGAGCATATCCATGAGTTGACTGCTACGATCATGAAGCATTTTCACTATAGCGGTCATATTGCCTCGTGCAGCTAAGGCCTCCGCTTCCTGTCGATTTTGGTCAAGATCAAGCAACTGGCAAATGTCTGCAAGCGGCGTTGTGTTTCCTTCCTTGTCGATCATGTTGACGAGAGACTCCCAACGGTCCTGAGAAAGTCCTCTTAACTTGCGAACGTTCTGCTGATCTTGTCGTTCAGGGCCCATAGCGATGGCAATTACATCGGCAGGTCTCAAACGGCGAATGTCAAGTCGAATTCCGCCGGCAACAAAGGATTGGTAATACGGGCTTGGATTCTTTCTAGGTGTAAATACGACCAATTTGTCTTCAAGTGCAGGAACATCACACAAGCCTGGACGTCCTTTATCATCCGGCCAGAAATACTCTCCATCTGGATCGAATAATACAGTACCAACTGGCACTTTCTTTTTATTACGTTTGATGACATATGGAGTGGTTTCATAGAGCTTGCTAAAAAGCAATTTGTTCAAATTTGATTTGCCAAAACCCGCACGAGCGAAGATAAAACTCCGCCTTGATACAAGCGACTCAACAGGGAAGCGGATCATAATCTCAGGTTGTACAAGCTGCATCCAGTCATGGATTTCAAATTGAGAATTGCTTGGCGCATAAATGTATTCACCAAACGCTAGATGACCGATCGATGCACCATTTATGTTATGCCCTGCAATTTCCCTCAAAATCTCACCCGATGGGAATGCAACCTGGCTACCCACATGAGGTAAACGTCGGTGGGATGGTACAAATGTAAGCCCCTGACCATTGTTTCTTAAAACACCAAGAACACGAATGTTAACTCGGTATTTAAGATACTGCTCACGGAGATCTTCAGGTACAGGCCGATTCTCTTGAACTGCTCTTATATTAAACTCTTCGCCTGAACCAAACGATAGTTTGCCGTCCGAAGAGAATGAGGCAATCCGTCCAAGAACGGCCTCGTCCGGCGTTTCCAGTTGAACCAATAAAAACTGGCCGTGCATTGGGATATTTTGAAAATCGTTTCGGTAGGGGAGTACAAGATCCGCATGGAACTCAAGACCTCCCTGCTGAAAACCACGAAAAATCCCAACGACTTGTTCTTTGGGAAAAAGTTTCATATCCACCATGCTCCTTTCCTCTTACCCATAGCGTTTAGCCGAAGGATCAGTATCTTGAAGTTGGAATACATCTAAAGCCGCCGACTGAGTCCCAAGTGACTTGCGTACTCCCTCATAAATGTAGTCTTGCAGAATATCAAAGTCGAAATCTACGAGTGCGGCATTCTCATGGGCTTTTTGCAAACAACGTGGATAATGTGGAATTGGAAAGCCATTTATCGTATCGGCAAGCATTGATCCCAAAATAATCTGCGCATCTCCTACTTGAGGCACAAATATATCTACGGGCCAGACATGATCGCGACGATGCGAGCCAAACTTCACAAGAAACATTTTACCGCCGACAAATTTGTTGGCCTCGCCTTCTTCTCCTACCCGATCATCACCTCTGGCAAACTCTGACCAAACGTAGGACTTCTCTTCAACTTCGCGAGGAACTTCTACGTAAGCGGGGTAATCAGATTGAAGCACGCCTTCCAGTGTCATTGCAAGACGGTAGCGGGTTAATACTTTGCTGTGTTTTGCAACCCCTGCAAGGTAAACTCGGCGCTTGTTTCTTTGCCATTGTTTATTAATACGTTCGGACATGCCTTGAATTAGCTTCTGAAACAAATCTTTCGCGAACACTTTACTGCGCAGCAAACCATCACAAATAATAAGAGTGTCGGTTCCAAAATCTTTATTCAAAATTGCAAACAAGATGGCCCACTCAACCAACTCTCGATAAACTTGAACCCAGCTTGGAGAAACAGGTTTATCTTTCTTGTTGGGACGAATCATGTGCGAGAGCGAGGAGAGGCAATTAACTTCCAAAAATGACATCATTTCGCCAAGTGCTGTACACGGTGTGCCATCCAAATTAAATTGTCTTTCGTTAAGTGTGATTATGGGTGTTGTTGGCGAAACCGCCTCAAGGCAATATTCATTGTTGCTACTATCTACTACACGCACAAGCTGAATAAGAAATGGATCAAATTGGAGTTGGTTGTTGCCCCCGTCTGTCCCAACAAGGGAAATAGAGGTCGTTGCTCGAGGTTGAATTCGTCGCATCGAGCTCTTGAGGGGGCGTATCTCGTCACGTAGCGCATCCAAAACATCATGGTCAGCCTCAATACACCCCTCAATTGCTGCTTTAAGCTGTGATTGAGTCATAGCATCAATCATTACAGTTCCCTTAGTGCGGAGGTTTCAGTGCAGAAGTTTTCTTGAATTGCCTTATGGAAAGGTACGACAAAGATTAATTATTGGCAAGGTTATAAAGTCTCTTTGAGGTGACCGTGGTTTGTGAGACAGCCTGAAGGATAAAACAAGGAATGCCCCGGTGTTGTTGTGGTATTGGCTTTAGGCCGCCAGCTTCAATTGATCGAGTCCACTACAAGGGTTTCGTCTCGTTACCAGGCCATGGATCTTTTAATCTTTGAGCAGCTCAGAGGGGAATAGGCGAATTATTCCGAATCATGCATGGCGTGGTTAGTAGCTATTCGACCGGAGGAAAACGTCCCGCCTCAGTTAGCATTCGGATAAAAAGAAAAAATATATTGCAATCGGCCATAAAGTTCAAAAAAATACCAGGTAGTCAATGCTAGGCCAACATAGCACACAAAACTCACTGACAGTGCAAAGTAGAAAGTTATCTTGCGCCTTTTGATCGGCTTTTCAAAATTATCTTCTAACTCTTTCTGCGATGTGTAATCATGAATAAGCGTAAGCCAATCATGGCCTTCCTTATATGAAAGCGATAAATCCCGGCAATGTGAACAGGCTTGTAAGACAAACGAAATTATAAAATAACCAGATAATACGCGAAAAAACATCACCATCTCAAACGAAGGTGCAATCAATGAATCATGTACCTGATTAATCTTCGGCAATAACGTAAACCCAAGTAACACCATTATTGCCAATACGTCACGCTGTAATGAGGTTACTAAATCACGAACTTTTGCGGCATATAAATCTGCTTGTGAACGGACATCCTTAAGTAGGTCTCGAAGTTCCTTGTAATATGCGTCCTTTCTCTCCATAACAACGAAACCATAGCGGTCACGAGCCTGTTTAACTGCATCTGAAATATTATTCAATGCACCAATTACAAGTGATTGCTGTGGTGAGATATCTATTGATAGACGGTCACTAACTAAACGATGCCTCGTTTCAGCCCGCTCATCGTAAATCCATGAAACCGCCTCGCGTAAGTGGGCTATCATGGCAGGGGTAAGATTACAACAAACTGCGGACAATAGTGGAAGTTCGAGTCTTTTTGTACCCTTCAAGACCGCATGAAGTTCTCCATTTTTAAAATATACTTCATGAGCTAGGCTAGCTGCCAAATGGGTTACAAATACATGTTTTAACGGTTGAGCAAGCGGTGATTCAAGTTTTCCCCAGGACAAATCGAAAAAACGCGGATTAATCTTCAAAATTTTATCTGACACAACGTGAATCAAGCAGTGAATTTGCTCAGAAGTTGGTAAATCTGGCTTTTCAGTATCTTGTGATACTTCCGGAACGTCTTCTGCAAGATCACGTACAGTGATAAATTTACCACCAAATGAACAGCCTATTCCTGCAACTGATATGACAACAGTATTTTCAACATCTAGAGATAAAGGCTGCAATCCGAGGATAGACTGGCACCATTCTTCATAACCCTGTTTAGTAAAAAAAACAATCTGTTGTAAATCAGTTTCAGTCCTCTTGAATGGACTCTTGCCAACAGTAATCTTCCATTCAGCAGGTTCAACTGTACCGGCAATGTCTTGCAAGTTGTCTAAAGAAACTATATCTCCATCAAATTCAACAGACACATAATTTTCATATGTAACGAGAAGTGTTTCGAATAACGGCGAGACAGCGTCTACGTGATTCTTTCCAATCAAAACCAGAGAAGAATTGAAAGAGTCATGAACCTCTTTAGCTAGAGAGATCAGAGGTAACAATGAATTTGTTAAATTCTTAAGATCAGACATTATCCTTCATCTTTGGGGAGTAATTTTGAGGTTCTGATGGTAATGATAGTGCTGTTATCTTTTTCTTCAATTGTAACACCAGAATCCTCCCTTGTTTGTGACAACTCAATTCGGACACCTTCCACGGTTTCATACACCAAACGTAGGCTCTTTTTGTGAAGCGAATTAGGTTGTGGAACAAATTTTTGTCCGCAAATACCTTCGGCTGACAGCTTTTCTCTCAGCGATTCAGAAAGTCGCTGTTTTCTATTTACGTCCTCATCTCGGATAATAGTATTTATGAAATCGTCAGTATCGAATGAATCATGATCCTTCATGTATTGCGCTGCGCGTTGTCGAATAGTATTGAAATTTTCACCTTGAGGTAGATCATCCAAAATAATGGTTTTTGCCCATTGTTTGACTGCTGTTACAGCACGTCGCGTAAGCTCACTTGCATTCTCACGCAATTTGACACCAAGAAACCCCTTGAAATAATCTGTCAAATCACCATCAGCTTTTCCTTTGCGTTCCCAAGCAAGTACATCCCACGCAAAAGAGTCATTTACATCAATCAAAGCACTCTTCTGAATTGCAGACTTGTCTTCAACTAGAGTGTTTGTGACTTTTTCCATTCTTGCCCTGATGCCGCCATTATTCTCTTCAAGAAAATACTGGTAAACAAGCTTGTTATCAAGCTTTGAAAGAAATATAAAGTTAATTGGGTTATTCGCGGCAATGATGGTCTTAGCGATTGCTATGACAAACACCCCTGGGGCAGTATTACCCTTATGGCGTCCTGCAAAATCAACTGCCAATTTTCTGGAGATGGCAACAAGCTGAGATGGATCATTGAGCAGTTCGGTGCATTTATCTTTCAGATTGTCTGCATCATCCTGGAAAACAAACTGGGTCCCTTGGGCAGATTCTTTCAATCGGGCAGTAAAAAAGGATTTCTGAGAGGTGGTAAGTATAACCTCATTCAAAGGCTCTACAGGGTTTTCCTTTCGTTCTGGCAGAATCACATGAAAGATAAAATGCTCAATTTCAAGATGCTCAAGCTGTAAGCTATTCAATACGCTTTCTTTTGCCATTATTCCGCCTTTGAAAACTTGATCTTAAGTAGAGTCTTCATCACACCAGCAAGCAGACTCTTAGCCTCTTAAATAATCTCCACAAACAGTTATAGAAAGGGCGTCTGTATTTTATCGACCTTTCTCTATCCACAACCATTCATGTTCATTGCTATTGCTTAATGTTTTTTATAAAATGTTATAATTGTTACATACCATGAAGACAAGGAAACATTCCAATAATATTTTTCCGCAATCTTGTTTTCGGCGGAAGACGCAAAATTAAAACTACCGGTATCTGAAAGACAAATCAGCAATCCACCTCAACCGTAAGATCCATGGTGTCAAGAAAGGTTTAGCAGACAACCACTTTGGGCCATGTGGGTATTGAACACCATGGGTTTGGATGTAGAAATGATCCGTGCTTATGTAAGAGGGCAAGAGCATTAAGAGCAACAAGAAGAACAGGATTTTGCCAAAACACCTAGCCCATTTTGGGGCTTTACTCAAGCCACCCGCTCTGGGGACGGTCATGCCTGAAACAACATTGTGGGATACAGCAGATGTAATTTAAGCTGATGGAGAACATCCTACGCAAACGGATTCTTCACGGTTTCAGGCGCTACTATCTCTATTTGGCCTGGCAGTTCCCTTTTGCCCATTTCGGACAGCACCTTGTCGAGAAGCTCTTTAAGCTCGATGGCAGTTTTGAGTCCTTCCTTGTCCAAGGTGATATCCAGGCTGCCGTATAGGGATACTCTGTCCAGCCTATTTTCAATGGTAAGGTCGCCGATCTGGATGCTGTCAGCTTCGTTCTGGAATGGTTTCATGTCAGCGTCCTCTCTTACGGCGTTCTCTGTAAGTCTTGGGTTCCGGCAGCCGCATGCCCTTGTTCTTCACTCTTTCGGATACTGATGGAAAGATGGAGATACCGGTCAGCTTTTCCAGCTCTGTGATGGAGATAATTTGCGGCTGGGCACTTTCTGTGTTGTCAACCAGGTAAGCCCCTGCCTCCTGTCTGTTCGGGTCGTATACGGCCTTATAGAGCTTTGTAGGCACCATAACAGCCCCGCCAATGCGTTGCAGATTGTCACCCATAAAGATTGGGCCGGTTACTACAAATAGTTCTCCACGGGCTTTTGTGAGCTTTCTGACTGTGGATTCCACACCTTCCCATATTCCCCTGTTGTTCTCAGGTACTTGTGGCACCATGTTAGCCAAAGAGAAACATTCCTGCTGGGAGCTCTCATCTGGCATGTCGGCGGATGGTGCTACATGACCACGGTCATATCCGGATCTTGCATAGTGACGCAGTTCTGCTCTCTCTGATGCTGGTATGTTGGGATCAGGGAAGAACTTGCTGTTGCGCTTAAGCCCCTTGGCCTGTTCAAGCCTGTCTCTTGTCAGGTGCTCTGCAGAGTATAGCGGAGTCCTTGTAATACCTGAATGCAGCAGGCCGAAACCGGTATAGCAGACCTCTCTGGTCTTGACGGACAGTTTCTGGTTGACCAAGTCTGGAGCCTGACCACCGGCAAAGTGCTCCGGGCATCTGGTTTGTTCTGCGAATGCGATCGTTGTCGTTATAAGGGCAAATACGATACCGGCTATAATGCGGGTAAGTTTCACAATGATGCCTTTCGGTGAAGCGGTTATTTGGCGGAGTCGTTGATGGCACTTCTCAGTACCGCGCTGGGTTTGAAGGTCAGAACCTTGCGTGCCGATATGGTCATGGATTCACCGGTCTTAGGATTGCGCCCTTTGCGGTGCTGCTTCTGTTTGATTATGAAGCTGCCAAATCCAGACAGCTTGATGTTTTCTCCAGACTCCAGTGTCTGCTTTACAAGTTGAAACACAGCTTCCATAGCTACTGCCGAATCTTTTAGTGTCATACCTGTCGTTTGCTGAATCCTTTGTGCGATGTCTGCTTTGGTCATAAATAATCCTTTGTGATGATACAGGATGGCTTATAATCTATGTATTTAATGTGCTCATCGGAATGGGAATTGGGCTCGGTATCAGGCTCCTGAAATCTTACCAACTATCTGAAGTTTATGAGTGTGTACAAGTATGACAATTTTCGTTTATCTATTCTTTAGCTATCTGCGACCGGCGTGGCCGTTTGGCCGTTTATGGGTAGGAGCTGGAAATGGTTGACATGAAATGGAAAGCATTATCATAAAAGTCCCTTATTTCCCCAAGATGGATTATCAAAATAGAAACCCCTTACGCTTTCGCAAGGGGTCCGAAATATCCACAAATGTATTCGTATTTGACTTATTTTAAGTTAGCAAGCCAAGAGCGATTGTTGATGCTTTTGATTGAGTAGAACGTGTACTTTTTCCCGTTACTTGAATACTTGATTGCAAATCCGAATTTTGTTGTCCCTTGCTTTAAGGCACCAAGTCCCCTGCGTGTTGTTTTGCAACTTTCTTCCATTTCTTTCGAGAACAGTTCGGTATGATGCATTACGTTATCCCGAACACTGTTAGGCGGAAATTCCATATTTACACTGACTGTTTTGATATTGTTATTGAAATATGTCGAGATAGACATTATCTCGATGAAGTCTGCCGTCAGATTTTCTAACTGGAGCGCACCCTTCTCAAAATTCACCCGAATCATCTTATCTCTTTTATTAAATTGTGGGGGCGGAAGGTAAACGATTGAATTTAGAATTTTCTCCTTAGCAGCCTCCGTCTCTTTATCGAAAGACTTTCGCCACTGCTCATAAGGCGCGTCTGAGGTAACAGTGTAAATGTATTGTAGATATAAAACTGTGTTGTCTGTAACTGTAACTGAAAATTTTGTCGAAAGCTTGAATAATTGTCCGACCTTTAAATGCTCAGCATTAACCAATCGTTTAAAAGCAGAACTGTACTCTGTTGCTATGTCCAACTTACATTCATCCCTTAAGTCATAAAAGGTAGCTCTATTTGTCGATGCGTCTTTGCTGATATATGCCATAACCCGCAGTAATTTGTCATTCGTGATGTTCATAATGTTTGCCGTACTGCAAGTATTAATCCTGGCAGGAAAAGGAAACATAAGTTGTTCAGCGGCACTAGCAGAGTCTTGATGTCCTAATGCTAAAATGCACAAACATACTGCAACAATAAAAACACAGATTTTAGACACGATATTGCCTCCCAAATTCACAGGAACGGAACTCCGTTCCCCTGAAAGATTTATCATAGGTAAATCCCTGTGCACAAGGCGTTTTACATAGGCTAATTGTTTATAACTGATCTGATTGAAGCAACGTTACGACTGTTTGGACACAGTTCTAAGGCAACCCCATTCAAAAACCGCTCAGCATGAAGCCTCAACCTAGCCATATCTTCTCTCTATTTCCTCGATGTGCTCTTTTGCGATGTATCGGTTAAAAATGTGCAGATCGCTAATCAATGCATCATGGGCATATCTACAAGACCGGCCCAAATCTTCAGTGAGTTCTTTCAGTTCATCCTTATCGAGATGAAACGTGGCAGTTGCCTGTCTGCTCTCCATCTGAATGACTCTGCCGAAATCCTTAGTGGCAGCGTCAATGAGTCTTTCGAGAAGACGGACGGCAATTCGTCTTGATGAATTATTGCAATGACTTTGTTGTACTCCTCCACGGTGTTTAAATCCACTTATCGTTCACAAATTGCCTCCGAATTGATTGTAACGCTGATTAAACTATCCGCGCCCTTGATCTCGACAACCTGTTTTTGCTCGACGACGCTGCAGCTAAAAACATGACCATCACGGGCACATATAGAGTTCCGATAAAAATCAACCCTGGTTTGTCAAAATCTCACCACCTTGTCATAATGGCAATGAAACCGTCCTACGGTTTTATTGATGTGAAAATGCCCAAAATGCCAAGTTTTGAACGTGAGCCTGTCGTACAGGTTTTGCAGGATCTTCTCCGTCGGATCCGGAATCCTGTCGTTTGACAGGAAGTAGTGACGTTCCGCAAATGGGCATGTGTGGGTGATGACATGGTCTACAGTCCAATTGACTCTGTCCAGATTGCGGCAAGCATTATCGAAATCATCCTGCGATGGTATTTCCTGGGGCCACCAGTCTTTACCCTCTACACGCGGCTTGGAAATGTAGTAACCACTCGAATACGGTGACATTGATTTCTGTCTAACTCCCAGACGATCATGACTATTCGCTCCACCAAAAGCCAGGAATATGCTCCCCTCAATATTGAAAATCTCGCCGCGCTTTAGGTAGTAGATGTTATCCCGGATCTTGTAAGCCTTACCGCCGTACACCTCCACAATAGGGAATTCTCCGCCGAACAGCCTGGCAAAGTTTTCGTGATTGCCGTCGACAGCAAGCCAGGTCACTCTTTTTCGCAGCGTCATATCCAAAAAACCGTCTTCGTTCCGCCGGTGTTTGTCGTTGATGTGGTAGTCGTGATACCAGACACCACCGAAATCACCACAGCAGAGTACAATATCCCCTCGTTTTGAAGGATGAAAACAACTGGATTTAACGTGGTAAGCGGTATCCCCACCGTGCAGATCACCTGTTATGTACAACATCAATAACCTCATTTAACTTAAAATTTAAAGATTCTGGAAAAAGCTGCATCTGGTGGCCATCTCTATCTTCTATTTCTGAATATACCCTCAGCCGTCCTGGTCGTGTCTTTTGCCTCATTATTTTATCGTATAGGTGTTGAGCCTGATCTATTGTAGCTCGCCAGTAGCACTCTCGGCCCGCTTGCCGTCCATAACTCCCATGGCACGATTCCAATACAAACCCCTCGTCCAGAACAAGCAACCGCAAGGAGTAATAAGCATTGTTTTTCGACTCGGCCACAAGCGTCTTAGAAATGAGCTCACGCATGTTCTCCCCCACCTTGTCAGAGAATCAAATCATTAATAGTAATGGAACTGTCTGCAGTACGGTTCGCAAGCCTGGATTTGAGCCGTTCTCTCTGTTCGAGTCCAGTCTTAGAAACTCGGACTATCAATCTTGCTGCATCCTGGGCTTTAACTCCATCGCGAACTGCTTCGAAATAATTTTTACCGTTATGGATTTTACGCTGCAATATGATGGGGATATATTTCAAACCAGACCCAGTGATGATTTCGGCAGCCTCTGCCAAGTCATCAATAATTGAGGTGTATTCCTGCCCAGGTTCTGAACCAGACAGCCATTTCACCATGTCCTGTCGCGGAACACAGAATAGGCGCGCCATATCTGTTGCCGTAGCACCTAGCGAGACCATTGTACTTTTCAATTTAATTTTCAAGATTATGCATCCCCCGGCAATATTGTTTCTGGTCCTGTTTTGGGTATCTTTTTAAGCAATACCATCGTATTTTGCTTTTGCCAACAAAAACTCAATTATTTCGGGTGTATATACAATATACAACAAATAAAAGTTAGGTGTTGAGCGCAGCAAAATATGATGGTTGATTAGGAGGCTGACAATATTTTGTTAATCATGTCAAAAGGAGGGTAGTATGAGTAGTAGGATCAGGATTGATCTTGTAGATAACCTCGACGAAGAATGGCTCATGGCAGCAATCAGCCGCATGATCGAAGCAATACCATATCAAGGGATTCCTTACTGCAAAGAAGGCACATTCGACCGTCAATGGTGCCTCGATAGCCGCAATGACTGGGCGGCCAGTATTGTACGAAAAGGCGAAATACCGTTTATTGGCGAACAACCGCTTGAGGACGACATTCTGGAGGTGTATTACCGCTACGAATCGAAGCCACTAGAAGCGATCAAACCTTGGCTGGAGTACAAGTTCGGCAAGAAGACATTATAAATGATAGCTCGCTATTTAGAGTTCAACTTCGGGAGATGATGTATGAAAAAGGAATACAAAGCTAACCTGCTTACTGCTGGCCCTGAGATGAAAAGTTTATGACCGCAGACTAAACGTTTTTGACGGGTAAAGAGTAATGTTGATAAATGTTCTAAAAGGAGTATTGAAGGACATTTTTTACTTGGTTATTCATGTTAAGAGGCTGAAACTTTAGAAACACAATTTACCAGAAATTCGCGCACTTCAGAACTTTCTATAGAACGAAATCCTTTTATCATCTTTACTTCTTGAGCAGAAAGTAAACGCTCATCATCGCTATTATCCTCAAAAAAGGATGAAACTGGAACGGCAAGAGCCTGAGCAACTACCTGCAATTTATCAGTATTCATTCTGTTTGAGCCGTTTTCATACTTCTGTATCTGCTGAAACGTGACGTCAACCATTTCTGCCAGCTGGTCTTGTGTAAAACCCCGCCGAACACGAATTTCTCTTAGCCTTGCACCTATTTCACGGCTTGTTATTATTCCCATAGTGAGCGCCTTTTTGTAGGCGACTCTACAACTATAGGTTGTGCAAATAAACTCATCGCTACTAGAATACATTTCATGTTATTCTAGTAGTGGTTGCATCGAGACAGGCGATAAAATCAATTCCCACTGAGCAGCGGCATTCGGCACAAGAACAGAAAGATGGCCATAAATCATATTAAACGCACAATAAGAACGTTCAGGTATGAGAGGTTTCGATGGCTGTTCGATATAAGTGAACAAGCTGTACAGACAGCTAGGTCAGCTAATTTGCCTGATACAGCTTTAGCCCATCTCACAGTGCAGAGCCCCGATGGCACAGAGCTATTTTCATGGGACAAGGATCGTATTGCGTGGTTATCAGCGATAATCAACCTTGCAGAGCCAGATGAAATAATACCGTTTATTGAACGCTGTGGATTCTTGCAACAGATTATTGAAGCACATCCAGAAGAGCTTGAACCACGCTTCATTCGACACATAGAAGGAGGTATTGCTATGCATCCGGCCATATATTTTGCTGCTGGAAATGCCGAGATAGATTGGAATGGTGACTTTGAATGCTTTGATTTTGAATCGTTTAAATCTTTTCTAACAAAGTGGGTACAACAAGGATATTAGTTCCTCGTTGTTAAATCAAATAGGCTTCCTCACACAAAACTTTGCAATGTATTTGGTATAAGTGCATTGTATTATTATAAAATAAATATATGATATTATTGCATATCAAATTATTACACAAATGATGAGTTGCCAAGCAGATTATAATTTGTTAGCAATAACCATGGTCCCCACACCCTATAAAATCCATCATATTCGCCGGCGAACTTCAACCGGCATAACATTAGCCTCCTTCTGCACATTGAACGCCATCCTCAAGTTTGACTGCGACGAATCACCATATTGCGTCTACAACGAACATGTTGCCACCAAGCTTGCCCAAACTCTACACCTGCCAGTTGCCGACGGCGTTCTTACCTCTACTGGGGATGGCCCCGCCTACGCCAGCCTTGAAATTGCGTCTCCCGGCCTTTCCCTCCCGGACTTGCTCGAATCACAGCACAGCAAAGCAGCTAGCCTCTATCCCAACGAAACAGCCGCCCTGGTTGCTTTTGACATTCTGATTGGCAATAATGATAGAGGCCGCAATTTGAAAGCCAGTTTGGTCACACCACATATCAAGATATTTAAGGCATTTGATCACAGCCATTGCCTGTTAACAGTTGAAGAAACCCCTGAAGACAGCATTAAACGCTTACTTAATGGTGATCTGATAACAACAAGCCATCCCTTCTACGGCCATGTAAGGCAGAGTTTGCTGGATGATTGGATCAAGAGAATTGCCGTAGTAGATGATACTTACATAAATGAGTGCTGCCTTATGGGCAAGCAATTCCGCGCAGTTTCAGAAGACCAGCAACGAAAGCTTGCAAGTGCATTGATAAGAAGAAAAGAGGTCCTTTCGAATATCGTGAGCAAGAACATTGGTAGGATTGCGCCATGCCTTCTGTAACACTTCGATACAGACCTATTCAGTACGTGGAAGATCCATTCTGTGGAGATACCAGGAATATCGGTGTCATTGCTTACGACTGTGAAAATGCGTATTTCAGAATCATGGGCGGAACTGACGGCGCACTTTTTGCCGCATTATCAAAAACAGCAGCAGGAAGTTCATGGGCATTTACTGAGTGGGTAGAGTGGTTTCGCACTTTGGCAGGTGATTTCAAGGAACAACCTGAATCTATGCTTAGGATAGTTGAAAGCTTGTTCAACTCAGATCTTGGCATTGCAGTGGGAAAAGAAGCTGAAATAGATGGCGTCGATAGCGACAAACCTGATGAGGCTATAGAGTGGCTTTATTCAAGGCTCGTGAAAGAACCAACTCTTCCACGCAATAGAATTTTGAGAGCAAAAATTGAAAACCTTCTCCATGTCACTGAAATCAAATATAGAAAAGGCTTTGAATATGACATTGAGGTTGAATTCATTCCTGAAGGCGCCCCCCCTATCCGCGTGCAACTCCCTTACGCAATTATTGACTCACCGAGAGCTGTTTTCAAAATCGTGAGGTTCCAAACTGGTGGAGCTGCGCTTGCAAGACAGGTGAACGATGCCATTATGACTTTAGGCTCTGTTGTAGAGCATGGCTTCGCCGAAAAGAGTAGATGTGTAGTTCTTACTGATAAGCCACCACGTGGTAGAGATGGGGAACTTCGGCGCCTATCAGAATATGGTGTTGTAATTGATGTCACAGGTGACAATACCACCTCGCAATTAAAATCAATTTTTTTAAATCAACCTACAGCATAGCACCGGATGCAAAAGCCCAGAGTAACTTATCCTGTCTCTTAAGCTTTTTTATCTCAAACTCAGCCTGCGCCGCCTTTCTATGACTAGAAAACTCTACCTCGCACAATAGCCGCACAGGTGGGTTCATCCTCGTGTACTTCGCGCCTTTCCCCGCTACGTGCTTTTCGTAGCGTGATTGCACATCCTTGGTTATTCCGGTGTAAATACCACCGCCCTTGCACTCAATCATATATAGCCACCAGGTCTCAACCATTGGCAGCCACCTTGAATTCAACCTCATCCCGTAAGCGTGGGCTGATGAGATTAAGATATTTGATCGCTGTGTAATCAGTGATCCCAAAAGCTTTCACCAAAACCTTGGGATGTCTCAAACCGCCAAGGTAGGCATATAGAATTGAAGTTGCAAACATCTGCTCCGCCATAACCCCATGCTTTTTAAGATAGTAGGAGACTGCTGCTTCCGTGAGATGGCTTCCCGGAGATCTTCCAGTAAATAAATAGCCATTATCCCAAGGCTCTTCCATCACAGCCAGGGACTTCCTGGCAGACAGATAGCGATCCAACAATCCACCAATACGGCGATCCAGAGAAATCTCAGTCCTTCCGAAAACAACCCGGTACAGACCATCATGACCATGGCTGATATCAGAAAGACGAAGTCTCACTAGTTGCTTAGCACGCTGCGCGTACAACAGCATCAGTAGACAGACAATTGACTCTTTCACTGTATCGTTTGATGCCAACAGCCAAGCCTTAAGCAGTTCCGTATACTTTGTCCGGTCAATAAATATATGCGGCGGTAGGTTGCGAGAAACAGACTCAATTTTCAGCTTTTTGAACAATTTCTGAGTTCTGTTCAGATAACGGATAAAAGCCCGTATGGAATCACGATACCCCTTTTTATCTACAATAAAAATGTCTACATGAACCTGTTCAATCTGCTGGACCCTCCAAACCTTATCAGTATCCAGGCTTTCAAGAAACTTTCCTGCCGTTCTCAAGGCCATAAGAATGGTTCTTTGACCAAAACGCTGACGTGAGCCGTTCCACCCTCTGTCAGAATACCTTTCCCCAACCTTTTTCAAATGCCCAAGGAAATTGTTAAGCAATTCGTGATACCACTGGCTTTCGCATGCCCTCAGAATCTTTTCCTGGTCCTCAATAGCAGCTTCCGTTTTTATGTCTTCCGCGCTCTGCCGCGGTATAATTTCTGATTTTACAAGAAAACCATAGGCCGCAGCATGCCTGCGAAGACCGTCCAAACCGAATGCCGAGATCATACCGCGAGCGGTCGCTTCAGTAGGCTCATCGAAAAATGCGTCAAGCCTGGCGAAAAAAAGGAAATGCCTTTCAAGACGAAGAGCGGCAGTCTTGGCCTCTATCCTTTGCGAAAGCGCCACTATAAACACAGAAAAAGCATCCCTGACCCATTCGTTGTTAAGCATAGAGACAGCACCCTTCAACTTCTTTTCGACGCTGTCACTCCAATAACATGCTTCACAACGTGTGGTACTGTGCCTTTTTCCCTCCTTGCCGCACTTCGGACAGACGAACGGTTTACCATCCGTTTCAAGGCAGGTTTTGCAGACAACCCGTCCATCTGTCGTAGTTCCGTCTGGCCGCCTGTTTTTCCCGCACGAAGGACAAGTAATGTGTCCCTTTCTACGGCATTGCTGACATACCGGCTCTGTGAAACCACTCTTGAAATCTCGCGCGAGATGAAGGCTCAACTGCCCACAGACGGGACAACGCTGCGGTTCCTTGAAATATCTTGCGCATGACGGACAGGCAACACCATCCTCGACAACCAGGCCAGCCTGAGGCACATCTTTCCCACAGCGAACGCACGTCCTGCCGATGGCTCTACACTTCTTGCATGTGACAGGGCCTACACCACCTGGAGTTCTCACCGTCTTACCGCACTTATTGCAGGCCACCGGCTTGAAGATACGCCTGTAACACGCCTGGCAATATGCCTTGCCGTCATGAATAGCGTGCGCCTTCTGTATTGCCTTGCCACAACAGTCGCAGACAGCCCTGGCTGTTTTCCAAGGAGTAGACATGGCTTACTGTTTTCTATAAGGCGCGGGCAAAGGTATTGACGTCAACTTCGGCCCAGTAAGATTATCTGGAGTAGACACCAGCACCGGCTTTACTCGCGGCCTTGGCTCCTTTGCCTGTTTAGTTTCCTTGACTGCAGTGTCAGTGCCTTCCGTCTTCTTCCAGTCTTTCTGGATATCCATGGCACCTTCAACCCTGAGTATGTCTGAGACGCTGCATCCCAGTACAGTAACCAATCCTTCCAGAAGCTCTATATTGATTTTCTGAGGTCGTTCCCACACGACTCTTCCCAACTGAGCGCTGGAGATGCTCACCCCTATCGAGTCAAGGCGTCGCTTCAATTCGGTTATTGTTTTTATGCGGCGTTCTGACATAACAACATTTAAACGCCACTCAAGTGTTTTCTTAAGATTCAGGTCATTCATTCTTGTCTCCTTGGTCAAGTCCCAAAATTGCGTCCAAGTGGCTTGATATGCCCCTGTTCACTTCGCCTCTCACAAAATCATCAGGGATGTGGTTATATCCTTGCGTCGTGGAAGAATACGTATGTCCATGTTTGATTCTTACAGCTTCGGTGCTAAAGCGTAGCGATTCATGCGTGACAGATGAGTGACGTAGACAGTGCGGGGTAAAACCCATGCCGTCAAGTCCTGCTAACTGGATAATATGCTGGAATCTTGCCTCAAAGGTGGAAATCCCCATCCGCTTGCCACGCTCTGAAAGGAACAAGGCTACTTCATTCGCATCGGCGTTTCTCAAAAAATGTGGTCGTACATTCGTGATGTACCACTGGAGCAATTGGGGTAATAGGGCATGAGTGACAGGGACCATCCTATGCTTTGGACCACTTCCCTTGGATCCTTTCCCCCATACAGAAATGTAACCAAACTCGCCGAACTCCGGGAAATGAGGGTTTGGCTGGAATGAGCCAAGGTTAAGACCAAGAGCTTCCGAAGCCCTTATACCTCCGGCATAAACCGTAAAGAACAAAGCCTTGTCACGCTGAAGAGGGCGAAAATCTTTCGATCCGAATTTGCCAGTTTCCTGAATGGCTTCGTCCAGTGCAGTGAACAGGATATCAATATGCTCATGTGTTAGCGCTTGACGATCCCTTGTCAGCTCACGTTCGACAAGATGTGGTATGCAGTTCTCTGAATGACAGATTTGCGTTGGGTAAATTCCGTAGAGACGGTGGATCTCGTTGCGGTATTTCACATTTTGTATAATGTATTCTAGAAAGTTTTTGATTGCGTTCTGATATTTTCTTTGCGTGGCAACAGCGACTTTTCGTTCACTCCCAAGAACAGAGCACCATCGCTCGAAATCTTCCTCACTCCACATCCAGGGAGGCTTGCCTGTGTAGTTAAACAGGTCATTGACCTGGGCTAGGTCGCCTTTAACCGAAAGCTCCTTGTGGCGGAGTGAACCAAGCCTTCTCGCGCTGTAGGCCCCGATAATCTCAGCAAACAGCTCTGCATCCTTCTCAGGTAGCACCGGCCGGATGGCTTCTAGCCGAAAATCTCTATTCACTACTTGCAAATGATCACGCTGTTTCATCTATCACCCCGACTTGATTATCAGAAACTCGTAATTCCAATAATGATCGCCATAAACATGCGCAAACAACTCATTGTGTGCTATTTTTTTTCATCTAGCGCAATATTAGCTCATCTATTAATAAAGTCAAACACCATTATTCAAAAATATCTCAACCTCCTGATATCACACCAAATCATATCAAATACCGTATTTTACAATATTCCGACATCAAATGAGGCAAACCTTCGTTTTTTGCATTCAATGAAAGTATTGAGGAAACTTTATTTTTTTAAGTCGGTTACTTAGCGTTAAATGGGGATCATGAGAAGTATTATTGGTAATATTGGAAGGAAGGCAACTCATCCAGGAAAAGCACGCCGTTATGGGCCAGCGACACTTCACCCGGTTTTGGTGTTGTGCCGCTGTCACTTTTTTTAGTTTTTGCGAATGCTCTTGAAGCCATATTTAGCGAGATTATCAGCAAACATGAGCATTCTCAACCGTTTTTTATTTTTGCACACACCTCTTAATTATATCAATAATTATGCGAATATATGTTTATTTATTGCGAACACATTGCAATATGCTATAATATAATGCGAATACATTGCGGGGGCTATATGCCGGTACGTAAAATTCCAAAAAACTACCGTTCGGTAACAGGCACATTTCCTAGCCTGAAAAACAATCGATCCATTTCCTTCGAATCCACCCTGGAACGCGATTTTTATCTATCGCTTGAATTCGACAACTCCGTTGCAAGTTACGAAGAGCAGCCCTTGACTATCAACGGCAATATCAATGGCTGTTCTGTCAGCTACACGCCTGATTGTTTAGCACAGCATATTGATGACTCTCAGACCTTGTTCGAAGTTAAGTACACTACTGACCTTGAAAAAGATGCCGAAGAACTTGCTCCCCGATTCGATCTGGCAAAACGATACGTGCGTGAGCACGACATAGCATTTTGCATTGTAACGGAGCTGGATATACGCTGCGTCAAACTCGACAACCAACGATTCCTCTATGCTTTCTCTTTAGCCCCCAAAAACCTGACCAATATCCAAAACACAATCCTCAATCATCTAAATGAACCGCTGACTCTTGAATCTTTGCTTCTCAGTCTCTCGCCAGAACGCATAAAGCAAGCAGCTTTCATACCTGCTATCTGGCATCTTGTATTCACAGGCGCGCTGAAGATTGACATAGACATCCCCATTACCAATAAATCCATTATTACGGTGAACCATGGCACGTATAACTATTAAACCCGGCAACAAGGTACGCCACAACAATGTCGATTACGAAATAGTCGCAGCCACCTCGGCATCGGAGGTTATCCTGCGCTCGCTTGTCGACAGTTCTCAATCGATAGCTCCGGTCGATGAACTGCATCCCTTTCTTAGTAATAACAATGCAAAAAAACAGCTGCTTCACCTCGAAGAATATACCGAAGAGCAATGGGCCATAGCACGTGACAGGTTTTCCAAAATAGAGCCGCTTCTGAGCGTCAATCGGACAGAAGCCATAGTAATAGCCCGTGCCAAGGAAGTAGGTGTGCACAAAGCCACACTTTACCGTTGGATTGAACTTTACGAGACAACCGGTCAGCTGAGTTCTCTTATCCCGGCTACGAAACTCAGAGGTGGGCCCGGGAAAACAAGACTGCAGGAAGCAAACGAAACCATTATAAGGAACTATGTGAAAGAGGTTTACGACAGGAACCCGACTGCAAGCATCAAAACAGCCCTGAAGGACATAGGCAAGCAATGCCGGGCGGCAGGCCTCAACGTGCCTCACGAAACCACTATAAGAAACCGGATAAAATTGTATTCGAAAAAAGCAGGCATCGGCAACCGCCCAGGACGGAAGCGCAAAGGAAACAATGAAAGTGCCGAGGGAGTTTTTCCCGGCGGCCGATTCCCCCTCGATACAGTTCAGATAGACCACACTAAACTAGACATCATGCTGGTGGATGAAACATACAGGCAACCTATCGGCAGGCCTTACATAACGGTCGCCATGGATGTTTTTAGCAGGATGATTTTCGGGTTCTATATTTCTTTGGATCCGCCAGGCTTCTTTTCGACAGGGCAAACCCTGCTCATGGGAATAAGTCCAAAACGTTCATATCTGTCAAAGATGGGAATCAAGGAACCTTGGGACATCTACGGGCTCCCCAAAACAATTCATGTGGACAATGCAGCTGAGTTCAGGTCTCGCGAACTAAAAATCTTCTGCGAGGAATACCGAATAAACCTGGAATGGCGCCCGGTTGCGAGACCGAAGTTCGGCGGCCATATAGAACGATTCGTCGGGACTCTAAATTCCGCATTGCACGAACTGCCTGGCACTACTTTTTCGAATCCGGAACAGCGTGGAGACTACAAGCCGGAAAAGCATGCCGTATTCACAATAAGAGAACTTGATGAGTGGATAGCCAGATATATAGTGGAAGTTTACCACAATACAGAGCATTCAAATCTCGGCATAACCCCGCGCCAAAAATACGAGCAAGGGATACTGGGAGACGATATAACCGTCGGAGTAGGTTTGCCCGACTTGGTGGACGATGTCGAACGAATCAACATGTTCCTCCTTCCGAGCGAGGTTAGAACCATACAGCGAGAAGGGGTCTCAATTGACGGCATAAAATATTTCGCTGATGTTCTACGCGTACACCTAAACAGCGCCGATACCAAGGGCCGCAAACACGAATTCGTGTTTCGACGCGATCCGCGGGACATCAGCAGAATATATTTCTACGATCCCGATCTGAAGGAATACTTCAAGATTCCTTACCGGTACCTCGGCCATCCATCTATGTCGTTATGGGAATTGAAGGAAGTGCAGAAAAAACTGCGGGATGAGAAAAAACTGCACCCAAGCGAAAGAGAACTGTTCAGCGCTTATGAGTCGCTTAAACTGATACAAGATAAGTCTGCCGCTAAAACAAAGCTTGCCCGAAGGAGCGCAGAGGCGGAAAAAAGCAGAAAAAGGAATGCGCCGGCAAAGACTGATCGCGCCAAAGCGAGCAAGGCACCATCATCAGACAGCGTTTCCATCAGCACGCTACAGGGAGCATGGTCTCCGGATCTGTTCAAAAACATTCATACTACCGACGATATCTCCGTAGTGCGTTTGAACGAATATGAGGAGCCCCCTTATGAAGAAGATTAATTGGACGCACGCGGAGAAGCTTATTCCGGAAGCTCGTGAGGTTTTGGAGCAAACGGATGATGAGCGGATCCGGTTCATACAGATGGAGCGCTGGATTGCGTATCCGAGAGCAAACCAGATTTTGGAGAAGATGGAGGATCTTTTCAATTCCCCAAAGAAACACCGCATGCCCGGTCTTTTGATTGTCGGCGAGCCAAACAATGGCAAAACGAGTCTGGTGCAGAGATTTTGTTCCCTGCACCCTTTATCCGACGGATGGGACGAGAAGCCTCCCTATCCCGTGATGTACGTACTAGCCCCGTCGGGACCAGACGAAAGACAGTTTTACGATTCAATCCTCCGGACGTTGCTAGTGCCTTTCAGGTACAGGGACTCCCCTTCAGAGAAGCTGGATTCTATTTCATACTACTTCAACAAAATCGGCACCAGAATGCTGATAGTAGACGAGATCCACAATATCCTGAGCGGGTCATCGTTAAAACAGCGGGCATTCCTTAATGCCATGAAGAATCTCAGCAATCTCATGCAAATACCACTCGTGCTGGTCGGCACCAAGGAGGCTCTGGCTGCTCTTTCCATCGATGCCCAGTTCAGTTCGCGCTTCCGTCCGGAGAAGCTGCATAAATGGAAGACCGATCAGGATTTTGTAAATATGCTGGCCAACATGGAGCGGACCCTACCATTGGCACTACCCTCGAATTTGGCGACCCCGGAACTTGCACCGATGATTTACGACCTGTCCGGAGGACTTATCGGCGAGTTGACCTTGTTGTTATCAGGGGCGGCCACAATCGCCATCAGGACGGGTTCTGAAAGAATCAGCATCAAAGAACTAAAAATGACTGAAAAGTTGCCGCCTGCGGAGAGGTTGAGCTATGCAGCGGTTGATGACGGATAGACCGATATACAAAATACGTAAGCGCCAGTACGGCGATGCCGAGTTCCCGATAAAGGTAAAACCGCTGGAAGACGAGCTACTAAGCTCCTGGCTGATAAGAACAGCCTTGGAGCACAAGACTGCACCGGCAACTTTTACAAACCTCTACATTCCTGAAACAAAAAATAAACTATGGTCTTCAGATATTGATATGCATGCAAGCGATGGACTGCTTGCAGCATTATCATTCAAATCCGCCTTGCCTCTTGAGCAATTGCGCTCAATGACGCTTAAAGCATATGAAGGTTTCTTGTTTGAAAAATTGCATGCAAATACCGGCGGTACCCAGTTTATTAACCCTTTGGGATTGCGTGGCAGGAGAAGCAAGCTGCCGGGATTGCGGTATTGTCCATACTGCCTGAATGAAGATCTGGTTCCATACTTCAGAAAAAAATGGAGGCTGGCATTTTCGGTAGTTTGCCTGAAGCACAAATGCTATTTGCTGGATAGATGTTTGGAATGCGGCACCCCGATTATGCCTTACCTTTCTTGCAATCGCGGGAAATTAGGGAATTGCTACAAATGCGAGCAGAGCATTCTTTCAGGCAAATTTGCAGTATATGTTGACAACAGCGACATATTGAATTCGGTTTCAGCCCTGTATTCTACATTGGATAAGGGTTTCATACTGATCAGCGGTCAACCTGTATCATCTCACCTGTATTTCCAAATCCTTCACCAGATTCTAAAACTGATGATGTCGCCTCGTTACGGCCAGAACATGCAGAATGCATTAGACTTTGAACTTCCCGACATCAGTAATCTCAGAACATTCGAGGCGCTACCTGCTGCGATTCAATCTCAGCTGTTGAATAAAGCCTTATGGTTGTTGGACAAGTGGCCAGAAAGGTTTATAGAGGTTTGCTGCCAAGAAAAAGTATTCAGCTCTGAGCTGTTGAGGGATTTGAAGCAAGCACCGTTCTGGTATTGGGAGGTAGTTGTGAGGTTACTGTATCACCCTGACAGGGTTGTGTCGGAAAATGAGTTCAGGGAGGCAATCAAATATATGGAAAGCCAAGGCGTGACGATTTTGGAAGGAACCTTGTCTAATTGGCTAGGCGTGAGTCAAGTCTTCAGAAAAAGACACATCAAATTGGAGGACTTAATGTAGTTGTAACCCCTTCATTTCCTCTCAAGACGCGCAACCATTATGTTTGAGTTTATGTAAGGCGCAAGCGTCCGAAATTGCAATAATCGTATTATAAAAATTTTTATTAGTGTGATTTTTAGAACTCAAGGCAGCATTGTTGGGCACCTTTACCTGCTATTATCTGTCGATAATCGGTCCTAGTGCCCATTGAAGAATTAGTTTTATTAAAATACCTTAGGTTGCCCGAGTGTGGCGCAAAATGATGAGAATATATGGAACGTTGTTAGCATCCAATGCCAGTGCGATAGGAGATTTATATTATTCAGGCCGATCGTAAATTTTTACTTATATTTCGTGGTAAATATTAATGATATTTGTTTCTGGTAAAGTTTTTTCACTGCTGCCAGTTTCTCTATTTATTCATACTCCATTTAGTTTGTGGCGCGTGTAAATTTTAAAAAACGCGTTACCCATCAATACGCCCCCGCAGCAATACTTAGCTGTTCATTCAAACTACTAGAAAATAAATTTACTTAATATGCTGGAGGAGGATAATTTTTACTGTAGACATCAGCGTAAAAACGCAGTACATTTTCAGCATTTAATACATATTAATGCGTTATTAATGCATTACCCATTTAACACGGTAAAATATGCCTCGAGGAAAACCTAAAACAAAAACCGCAGTGATGACGTTGCGAGTTGCCCCTGTTATAAAAGATGCTGTTGAGCTTGCAGCTAGGCAGGACCACCGTAGCGTAACCAATCTTATTGAAGTGCTTATTCTGAGGCACTGCGAGGATCTGGGAATTGATTTAGAAAAATTGCCCATTACGGAGAGCACATCATGAAAAAAATCATTACATTATGTAACGAGACCTTAAACGAAAAAAAACCGAATTCAGTTGGTTTAGAAATTAAATTTTATCGGTCCAACGAGAAGCCGTACGGCGTCTTTAGTAATCTTTACCGTAGGCCAATTGTTTTTGAAGGAAGAGAGTTTGCCACTGCAGAGCATGCTTATCAAGCGGGCAAAGCCAGAAAAGATGCCGTTAGAGAGTGGATATTGAGTGCGCCTTCACCGTCACTCGTAGCAATGGCAGCTCACGGGCTTTACACTTGGGATATTGTGCCTAACTGGTCTGCGACAAAATTTGACCGTATGCGAGCAGTGCTAAGGTCGAAGTTTACACAACATGAAGACTTGAAAGAACTTTTGCTTTCGACAGGGAATGCGCGTCTTGTGGAGGTTGGGAAGGTTGATAATGCTGTTAACCGAATTTGGGGCGAAGTGAACGGAAAAGGGCAGAATATGTTAGGAGTCCTTCTTATGGAACTTCGAACAGATTTGACCAATGAAGTATCCGTTCAGCAAACAAATTCAGGACAAGGCACATATTTTGTGCCTGAAATTAATGATTGGCAATCAGAGAAGCTATGCGGGCTGCAGGCATGCTAAACCATTATGACTGTGAGCTTGAACTCTTGGACGCTACCTACCAAGCAGCCCTCAGCGCTGATGTAGAGCGTTTAAAGGGTGCAATATCTGGCGCAAGCGAGTCAAGTATAATTGGCGTTGGATCTGGGGGGTCGTTTACTGTTGCTGCACTACTTTGCAACCTCCACGAAACGTACACAGGAAGAGTTTCTCGACCATCAACACCGCTTGAAATAATATGCAACCCGACGTTAGCATCTGCGAGCCCTGTTTTTTTGATATCTGCTGAAGGTAAAAACCCAGATATAGTTGAGGCGTTGTTCCGAGCAAGAAGACATAGTGCTCGGAGTGTCCATGTGCTCACAAACCGTGGGGACAGTCCACTTACCCAGTCAATTGCAGAACTAACTGATATCAGCGCTCATACATTTGAACTCAAACAAAAAGATGGTTATCTTGCCACCAATAGTCTTTTGATGGATGCAATGCTAGTAGCGCGAGCATACGGAGAATTAGACGGCGAGAAGAAACCATTTCCTGAAAGCATTGACAAACTTGCCCTAAATGGGCAGTCAATTCACGAGTGGCTGGAAACAGCAAAACCATTTGCAAAAGAAGCTGTAGCCAGGGGGAATTTAATAGTCACATATGCACCCTTGTTAAGACCTATTGCCGCCGACCTTGAATCAAAACTGGCGGAAGCCGCACTTTTACATTGCCAGCTTGCAGATATACGTTCGTTTGCCCATGGGCGGCATCTTTGGCTTGCTGAACGGCCTTCTGACTGCGCAATTTTGGCCTTAACTGAGCCATCGCTTGAGATATTATGGTCACATATGCAAAGCATATTACCTGCTTCAGTCTCAAGACTCACCATGTCAACACGTGGGGGTGCACCACAAGACTTGATTGCTGGAATAATTGCTCAAATGCATTTTGTCGCGATACTTGCACGAGAGCTGGAGAAAGATCCTGGACGACCAACTGTCCCACAATTCGGACGAGACATATATTATACAGCTTTAGATAAATTCATACCTAAACCAAATGATTCAGATGATCGGGGTCAGCGTGCAAAATATGAAGTTTTAGGAGCGCGGTGGCCATCAAAACCCCCGCACGGGGCAATGCGGCGGAAAATTGAAGCGTACCAATCCGAATTAGAACGTCAGAAATTTAAAGCTATTGTATTTGACTATGATGGGACTCTATGTGCTTCTCAAAGAAAAGACGCTGCTCCCCCAGTACCTATTCAGAAAGAGCTGATCCGTCTTGCAGATGCTGGTATAATAATTGGTATTGCCTCAGGACGTGGCGGGTCAATACAGGATCACCTTAAGAACGTAATACCGCAATCGCTGTGGCCAAAATTTAAGTTGGCTTTGTACAACGGAGGTTTGATAACCAACATCGGCGATCTACAGCCTTCAGAAGAAAAGACAAGTGAATTGCTGAGTAACGCAATGCGAATTGTTGGTAAGTTGAAAGATTCTGGAGTACCTATAGAAACAATCAAAGCAAATCAACCATATCAAGTTAGCATTCGATTCAAAGAAGGGATTGCCACAGACCAGATGTGGTATGTAATTGCAGATGCAATGCGGCAGGCAGGGTTAGACTTGTCAAGAATGGTTCGTAGCAAACATTCTGTTGATGTTCTAGCCGATGGAGTCGGAAAATCCCATTTAGTAGCTGACATTATTCAACAATTCAAAATCAATCCATACCAGATTTTAACTTTAGGTGACCAAGGTGCTTGGCCTGGTAATGACTCTGCACTTTTGGAACATCGGTTTTCGTTGAGTGTTGATTTGCCATCAAGAAGGATGGATCGTGGTTGGAAGCTCACGCCGCCCCATAAGCGCGATGTAGACGCCACTATTTGGTATCTTGAACGAATTGAGATAGTAGCCACAGGCGAGTGTCGGCTCGCCCTTACTGCCCCCACAGAGAAAGCAGCTACGGAATGAAAGACCAAAATGCTCAACAACTGCTGGCAAAGGTTATGGGTTGGAGTGACCCTACTAGCGTTCAACGACACGTTCCACAATTACAGTTATTGGCTGATCATAAATACGACCGTTATCAACGATTCGGCCCAGGAAGAAGGTTTATTGAAAGCTTGGCCCATTGGCTCAATCAATTTGACTCGGAAGACCGACATGAAGCTCTAAACCTTGTTATGAACCGATTGGTTTACATTTCCGATGCTGAGTTCTCTCATCTAGTGCAGACGGCATACCCGGATTGGATTGTTCAAGAACGCATACGCTTGGTTGCTGAGGAGCAAGGAATCGCACTTTACCGCGTCGGAGAAATTACAAATAATCGCCGGTTTAGAGAGTTGAGCATAAAGTCATTATATTTAGGGCTCAGCGATGGTGCAAGAACAAATGAACTCAGGAGGTCAAGTAATGGAGAAATCGGTAATGAACAAATCTGGCAGGCTTATGAGCTTGGAGAAGTTAAAGCTCAGGACATGGTGAAAGAGCTTGGTGATATTTTGCTTAAGGCAGGTTTCAAAGTTAACACGCCAAGATTTAACATGATCTGGTTGCTTGATGACTTCTCGGGTAGTGGTAATACGTATATTCGCTATGATGTCCAAAGTAATATGTATAAAGGCAAAATAAAAAAAATATATGAAAGATTGCATGTAGGCGATCTTGTAGACACTTCATATTATGAAGTGTTTCTGCTTTTATATGTTGCAACACGCCAGGCACTGGACCATATTGAATACTGGTCAGCACAGTTTACCTCTGAAAATGGTTACAGGCCATTGCAAGTGCGGGTACTTAATCTTATTGAGCCTGAGATCGCTCTTTCACATAAACCAACACCTGGTTTATGTGATGTAATTAATAACCCAAAATATTATGATGAAAACGCAGCTGATAAACATATTGAAGTTGGTGGCACTGTTGATGCGCGTTGGGGCTTTGCTGGTTGTGCACTACCAGTTGTGCTAACACATAATACCCCAAATAACTCCGTTTATATTCTTTGGGGGGCAGAAACTTTTAATTTTCATGGTTTGTTCCCACGAATAAGCCGGCATAGAGAATTTTGATGGCATATAAATCGAATCCATTCCTAGGACGTACATCCGAAAGAACTACTTCCGATCAAGATTTTGTGAGATTGTTTTCACCGAAAATACTTGAAAAACTCCCAGAAAGCTTATTTGAAGGCGCTGTTCATATATTTAGAAGCCCACCCGGTGGGGGAAAGACGACATTGCTGCGTGCTTTCACACCGACTGCTTTACGAGCCTTCTGGGGACAGCGAAAGACTCCTGATATGACGGAGTCATTCCAGCGTCTTGTTTCATGTGGAGTCTTGAGCGAAACTGATGGCCCACAAACGCTTGGCGTACTGCTGTCATGTGCATCAGGATATGCTGACCTACCACCTGGAGCACCATTAGCCCAAGCGGGCCTCTTTCGAGCCCTCCTGGATTGTAGGGTTGTCCTCAGAACATTGCGTAATCTAGTAGCGCTTTTGGGGATTACATCCACTGAACAGCTAGACGCGGTAAAACTAGAGTATTGTGGATCAGCACTGGAAATTAAATCAATTCCATTAGCCAACACCATAAGCGAACTAATGCTGTGGGCAGAGCAACGCGAGAGGGCCGTGTATGCCCAGTTAGATGCCATGGAATCTCTTTCAAGCAGCGAGATGCCGACTCACGTACGGTTTGAGAGTGTGTTATGGCTTCAAGGCGTTGTATTCATCCGGGATGGTAAAGTGTTAGCCCCACGCCGTTTATTGATGATAGATGACCTACATAAACTTCGCCGAAAACAACGAGATTTACTTATTGAAGAACTCGTTGAATTGCGACCTTGCATTCCTATTTGGCTTGCAGAGCGCAGCATAGCCCTTGGACCAGAATTATTATCACAAGGGGCTAGAGAAGGTAGAGACTTACACCATTATGATCTTGATGAACTTTGGGTTATAGGGCGGGGACAATACCAATTTGCTACATATGCACAAAATATTCTTGAGCGGAGATTGACAACTCAAAACTCAATTCCTTCAGGTAATTTTGCTCAATATTTAAGAGATGAGTTCCAAAATGACGAAATGATCTCAAAAATTAAGGAAGGAAAAATAAAATTTCTCATACAGGCAGAACGTTTTCGCAGCACAACAAAGTATCAGGAATGGCTGAGCCGCGCTGATGAGCTTCTTGCTAGTGAGGCATCAACTGAGTCCTTACGCGAGCTTTATTCGACGCTTATTCTCATAGCTCGTAATGAGGGTAAACGCCAATTATCACTAGAACTAACCCCGCTTCCTGCAGAAGAGCTAGAAGGCCGCGACAGTTCTCAAGTACAAGGTGCTGCAGAGATTTTTTTGCATGACGACCTCGAAATCCCATACTATTTTGGAATGGATAGGCTATGTACAATGGCCACAAATAATATTGAAGAACTTCTGAGTCTTTCAGCAGTGTTATTTGATTCGTTACTAGCAAAGCAAGTGCTGCGGAAAGACCTGTTGTTGTCACCTCAGGAGCAAGAAAAAGCTCTATTAGAAGCAGCTAAAAAGAAACGAGTTTTTATTCCTAAAGCACACACAGAGGGAGCAAGGGCACAAAAACTACTAGATTCTATTGGGACATTTTGCCGCGAAAAGACTTTTCTTCCTAATGCACCATACGCACCAGGCGTCACAGGAGTGAGGATTTCCATGACTGAGTTCAGCAAACTTAATAATACGCAAGGGCCTTCGATTGAACAACTAGCGATTTTAAAGGGCGTTCTTTCCGAATGTGTTGCTGAAAACCTTCTGATAACTAAACCAAGTGTTGCTAGTACTTCTCGCGAGGGCGGCACAGTCTTCTATTTGAATAGAACCCTATGTGCTTTCTTTGGGTTACCCTTACAAATGGGAGGGTGGCAAGACGTAAAAATACAAGAGCTAGCCACCTGGATGCAATATGGGCGCCAACCAGCTAAGAAAAAACTTTTGGAGATCTGTTGATATGCTTTGGAACCATTATGTACTCCGGCGTGGTGACGAGGTACACGATCTGTGGGACCATTTTTTTGTAAACCGTCAGGTAAATCTTCTCTACATTGCCGGACGAGGATTTGATGTCCGAGTAAAAACCGTACTGGAACAATTTTTACAAAATTTTACGTCCTCCGGGCAACCTATTAATAAAGCTGAGTTGTTATTAGTTGGGGTCGAAGGATACGAACTCAATGATGAACTCAAAAAACAGACACAAGCTAACACCGAAGAAATGACCAACTTATTTACACCTATTGGCAATGTAAGCCATGTTAATATTACCACATCATCCTCCGACGAAGATGATTTGAGTTCTAGTAATGCTTTAAGATTGGGAGTTCAAGCTGTACTGTCAAATATTACAAATCAAACAGATATTATATTAGAAATCAGCTCGATGCCACGTGTTGTTTATCTTGCCTTGCTGACAAGTATACTTAATAAGTTGATCCCGGATCGGAATGCTAAAGACGCTCTTAAGGGTTGTGGCGTAAACTTTCAGGTTCTTGTAGCTGAAGATGCAAAACTTGATGCTCGTATAAAATCTGAAGACCCAAACAACGACCTAGTACTAATTCCCGGGTTTTCAAGTGCTTTGCACGTAGAAAGTGTGCAAGACTGGCCTCTTGTCTGGTTTCCAATACTCGGAGAGAACCGCGTTAACCAGTTTGAAAAGGTTATGGATTCGGTCATTCCAGAGTTTGCTGAGATATGTCCATTACTTCCTCACCCGTCAAGCGATCCCAGAAGAGGGGATAGGCTGTTGGTTGAATATAGGCGACCACTGTTTGGAGCTAGACAAACGCCAACAATTAACATCCTTCACGCTCACGAGAGCCATCCATTTGAGGCTTACCGTCAACTTCTTATGGCGATGCACCACTTTCGGGAGAGCCTTTCAATTCTAGGTGGGTGTCGGCTTGTTGTGACACCTTTGGCAAGCAAGCTGATTACGCTAGGGGCTGGCTTGGCATGTTTTGAGATGAAACCGTATAGAATGGAAGAAAATTTCGGAGTAGCAATTCCGCTTGCTGAGCCGAGGCGTTATGTAGCTTCTGTAAAAGATCTGCGTGAATCTAAACCAGAGATAACGGCACTTGTACTGACGGGCGAAGCATATTGCTAGCCTGAGGTACTAATAAAAGTGATAGTGCCGTTGAAAAATTTAAACAATTTGCGTTTACCAAGAATTTTAATCTAAAATACTGCTGGCAATGGGTACAACCACTTGGAGTTATTTAAAATAATTAAGTAAATTTGCAAAACATGTAGTTGGTGAGTTTGAGGCAGCTCTCACCGACAAAAGTATTTAACGATCCGAGTGCCTGTTGGACCACTCCATAATCATCTCCTGCGTAACATCGCTTGAATAACAAATTGGTGCATAACCGCCCCGTTTACTATAAGCACTGCGTTTCCCGCATCTAGAACCATTTCTTGCAACGTTGTAAGGACAGGGGCAATTCCCTGGATATTGCTCGATGGACTCTTTGATGATCGCCTTTTTAACTTGCGCGTCGGTAGCGGAGTGTTTATTCGAAGCCTCTACAGCTGATATGCTCACAACAAAGGAACATGCGATAATTATCGCATTAAGCACATATTTGAGCATCATCCAACTTTCCCCCCTTCAAAAGTCATCTTCGGAATTCATAATTGAGCTGAGTATCTGGTTCTCCTTGATTTTTGCGCATTATTGTCTCAAATACCTCAACCCTGAGTTTGGATCCGCTGTTTACGAATTGTGCGCACTCGATTCTATCTAGACCTCAATAATTAATAAATCAACATTTCTAATTATAAATACTGAGGTCTATTGACTACAGTTCATAGTTTAGGAGTCGCCAATGTCATTAAATTGTGAGTTTGAGAGCAGGATGCCCCGAAAATTCATTTAAAACACCAAAGAGCAGCACCGGCAATGCACCCATACAGGAGAATACTGCCCCAATTGCAGGCAACACGGATATCTTGGTAGCTGGGGATAGAGTTGTAGATGAGCAGAAATACAGTGGCGTATAGCATCAGGACGTTAGAAAAAGTTGGGGCCAGCCAAATAAACCAGCTCCGGTAAATGAAGTACGAGAATGGAATAAGACCAAGCGGAGCTAAAGCGATGGGAACGGCATTGAATGCGGTTACTCGACCAAATGTGACTGAGCCAAGCGTCCAACTGCTATCAAGATGATTGCGTTTAGGTATGAGGCTGAATCCTCTCGGATTGGCTCTGAACATAATGCCAACGGCCAGATGTGTCAACTCGTGCAGTACAACCCCTGGAAGCTGAGAAAAGAAGATTAACACAATGTTTGAAGTGCGAGCATATCTGTTCAGCATGAACATTAAGGCTATAAGCGCCATTCCACAGAGATGCCACCATTCTGGAATATCAATTAGCTGGTGTTCAGGCATAAATTGGTGGCGCGGGACTAATGCTGTCTTTCGATTTTGATACTGATAGCCAGATTATCAACGATTACCCTTTACCCAGTCTTCTTGCCGAACTTATACTCCAGCCAAGGTTTGAGCGATTCCAGCGGCTCCGTTCCGTAGCGGTAATATACCTCCAAGGCGTCATGTTCAAGCGGTTGTTCGCCGATATACGGTATTTCGCCTTTTCGTACGATCCTGGCCGCCCAATCGTTGTGGCTATCTAGGGCCCATTGTTGGTCGTATGTGCCCTCTTTGCGGTAAGGAATTCCCTGATAAGACGTTGCTTCGATTATGCGGCTGATAGCCGACATGAGCCATTCTTCGTTGAGATTGTCTGCAATATCAATCCTGATCCGGCTACTCATGCTTACCTCCTTTACACAATCGGCATATTTGCAGTTTGGTTCATCTGGCTAACAAAATATTGTCAGCTATCGGAAAAGAAGGCAATATCAATATAGCTGAGAGGTGGACAATCTTGAACGAAAAATTGAAAAGTGCGATGGCGCTGTTAAGAGTCGTGGAAACAGATATGGCGCGCCTATTCAATGTGCCGCGACAGGTTATGGTGAAGTGGCTGTCTGGCTCAGAACTAGGACAGGAATATGCATCCGTCATTGATGACTTGGCTGAGGCTGCGGAAATTATCACGGGGTCTGTCTTGGAATATAGCCCTCTCATATTGCAGCGTAAAATCCACAAAGGGAAAAGCTTTTTTGAAGCCGTTCGCGATGGAGTAAAAGCCCAGGATGCCGCAAGATTGATAGTCCGGATTTCCAAAACAGGAATCGAACAGAGAGAACGGCTCAACTCAAGACTTGCGAACCGCACCGCAGACAGTTCCTTAACAGTTAGAGATGTGATTCTCTGACAAACACTAAACACGACTTTTTACAATCAGTGAATTCATAAGGATCTCAATGTGCAAGCCCCTGACCTTTGCAGCCTTGGGCTACAAAAGATGTGTTAGTTGTTTGAATTTTGGCTTTAGAGGTGTTTTGGGAAAGTGGGGATGATTTCTATACTATCGTTTCGATAGTATAGAAATGAGTAGAAACTTTATAAGAGAAAACGTTTTTGTATGGGACTGTTGAATTGTTGATCACAAGAAATTTCAGAAGATGCTTCCATATTAATTTGTTAGATATGCACAGAATGGTTGCTGCATTCACATAAAAAAATTAACCCCCCGGTTTGAGCATCGTTGAGAGGCTTGGGGGGTGTTGTTGATTTGAATTTACAACGATCCGGGATTGCAAGTCAAGCTCACAGAGTATGGACTGCCGCTTAAGCAAACCCCTTGACCGTAACTCGCTGCAATGGCAAAAATAGTTCCATCGTTATTTAAAAGGACTATTTATGACCAAAGTAGACATCGTAGAGAGAATCAAGGAAAAGACCGGCATGAATGGCAAAGAAGCCGCTGCCGCACTGGAAGCGGTATTTGGACTAATAAAACAGACACTGGAGTCTGGAGAAAACATCAAGCTGTCCGGGTTCGGCAACTTCATCGTCAAACAGAAGCAGCACCGCAAAGGGCGCAATCCTCAAACCGGTGAATCCATGACCATCTCAGCACGTAAGGTTCTGACCTTCAAACCCAGTACGGTCCTGAGAAGTGCCATCAACAACTCCGCACAATAACCGCTTCAACCGAAAGGCACCATTGTGAGACTAACCCGTATAATCGCAGGCATTTCATTTGCCCTTATCTCAACCTCAATAGCATTTGCCGGACAAACCAAGTGCCCTGAGCACTTCGCCGGTGGACAGGCCCCCGACCTGATAAACCAGAAACTATCCGCAAAGACCAGAGAGGTCTGCTATGCAGGCTTCGGTCTGCTGCATTCCGGTATCACAAGAACCCCACTTTATTCGGCAGAACATCTTACGCGCGACAGACTGACACAGGCCAAAGGATTGAAGCGTAGCAGCAAGTTCTTCCCTGACCCGAACATACCAAAAGCTGAACGCGCAGAGCTCAGACACTACGCAAGGTCAGGCTACGACAGAGGCCATGTGGCACCTTCCGCTGACATGCCTGATGAATCGTCCCAGCAGGAATGTTTCAGCCTGGCCAATATGGTGCCACAGGTGCCAGAGAACAACAGAGGCATATGGGAAGGTGTGGAATCTGCCGTCAGAAAACTCACAACGACCCGTGGAGAGCTTTTTGTTGTAACCGGCCCCATTTTTATGGGTGACAACCTGCAACGCATTGGCGGAGCTGTAATGGTGCCTACAAAGCTCTATAAGGCCGTATACGACCCGAACAGGCAAGAAGCAGGGGCTTACCTGGTCGACAACACTGCAGACACTCAGGCTCAAATTATGAGCATTACAGATCTAGAAAAGTTAACTGGCATCAGTCTCTTCCCATCAGTATCCGAAAAGGTAAAGAACAAGGCCATGCGACTGCCGGAACCCAAGACCTATAAAGAACGCCGCAAAAGAGGACGCTGATATGAAACCATTCCAGAACGAAGAAGACAGCATCCAGATCGTAGACCTTACCATTGAAAACCGGCTGGACAGGGTCTCCTTATATGGCAACTTGGACATCACCCTGGATAAGGCAGGACTCAAGAGTGCCAACCAGCTTAAAGACCTCCTCGACAAGATCATAACAGAAATGGGTAAAAGGGAACTGCCTGATCAGATAGAGATCGCAGCACCTGAAACCGTTAAGAATCCGTTTGCGTAATGCTGGGGAGAGATTGTGAGTTAATTAGCTAAACAACTTTTTGAAACGCTTACCTAAGGGCGCTCAAACCTGTTTAACCCATGGAAAAATTGCTGTCCCCATAATACCGCAGGAAATGTTACCTCACCTTCTAAACTGCTGCCTGAAATTCATTCTGATTGGTGAGACTCCTGATCATCAAAAATATTATGACAAGGGCAGGCATCTTCAGCAATTGCCGATTTTAGATTCTGTAAAATTTTACATTCAGCCACATTCGTATCTGAATTACAGGTCACACGTAATGCTTGCAATTGTTTCTCAAGCGTTCTAAGCATTTCAATTTGCTCTTTAACACGTTCTATCTGACTATCAATCAAAACACTGATTTCAGTGCATGCCATCTCTGGATGTGACAGAAGATTGAGCAGTATACGCACCTCCGACAACCCCATACCTAATGACCGGCAATGACGGATGAAATTAAGCTGTGACAGATGCTTTTCTGTGTAACTTCGGTATCCATTATCATTACGCATTGGGACATCCAATACGCTTTCTTTTTCATAGAAACGTATTGTTGCTACGCTGCAACCACTCCGCTTTGCCAAATCCCCAATTTTCACTAATGACCTCCAAAACAGTAAAAACTTCTTGACCCTAAAGTAGGTTTAGGGTGTGCAATAGTAACACATAAGGAGGTTAACACCATGACAGAAATAAGAAATACACACTGCTGCAAACATGGCTGTTCGCGCCTGCCCGATAACAGCCATATTAAGGATGGTGGTAGCAGTCGTCTGACAGCAAACGTATCAACGTCAAGTACTGTCAGATGTGACAGATATCGCATAGAAAAAATGGATTGCCCAACTGAAGAGCAGATGATACGCAAACAGCTAGAGCCCATACCGGGAATAGTCAAACTGGATTTCAACCTATTGGAGCGCCAACTTACTATTCACCACAAGCTTGATAATGTGAATATTATTACCGCTGAGCTTGACAGTCTTGGAATGTCCGCTGTCCCTCTTAACAGTAGCAACGAACGCTTAACTGTTCCGGTAATAAGCAACAGACAAAAGTGGCAACTGCTTATCAGCGGCATAGCGGCGATGACTGCCGAAGCTGTTGCATGGACAACCGATAACGAAGCTTCCATACTAGTAATTAGTTTAGCAGCACTATCAGTACTGACTGCCGGACTGCCCACACTAAAAAAAGGGGTTATTGCACTCAGGACCTTTACTCTGAACATATATTTTTTGATGTCGCTGGCTTTTATCGGCTCGATTATCATCAGCAAATGGCCTGAACTGGCTATGGTGGTTTTTCTCTTTGCAGTTGCCGAAACTATCGAAGCGCTTTCACTTGAAAAAGCCCGGAAAGCCATCAAGGCTTTAACAGCACTTGCTCCTGAAACAGCAGAAGTGAAAACTGGCGATGAATGGCTGGAAACTCCTGTTTCAGATGTTGCGATAGGCAGCCGAATACGTGTTCGTACGGGTTCCAGGGTGCCGTTGGATTCACTTGTTGAATCAGGCCAGGCAGCACTTGACCAGTCACCTGTGACAGGCGAGAGCATGCCGGTTGATAAACAATGTGGCGACATGCTCTTTGCAGGCAGCATTGTTTCCGATGGAGTAGTGGAAGCAACCGTTACAGCCTTGGCAAGAGAAAGTACACTAGCCCGGATTGCTACAGCTATCCAGGAGGCACAATCACAACGCGCACCAACACAACGTTTCGTTGACAATTTTGCGCATTACTACACGCCTGCTGTTGTACTTTTGTCAGTTGTCATTGCCATATCAGGCCCGTTTCTTTTTGAGGGAGGCTGGAGCTATTGGTTCTACCAGGCGCTTGTTGTTCTGGTGATCGCCTGTCCATGTGCCTTAGTCATATCAACCCCTGTAACTGTAGTCAGTGGGCTTGCTGCCGCAGCCAAACATGGAATCCTTATCAAAGGCGGTACCTACCTTGAAAATGGCAGACTACTCAAAGCAATCGCTTTCGACAAGACAGGTACGCTAACATCTGGCAAACCAGCGTTGACAGATATGATACCTTGCAGCGATATGCCGATAAACCAAGCCTTGTTGATTGCAGCCAGCCTTGATGACCACAGTACACACCCGGTAGCCAAGGCGCTAGTAGAGGGATGGCGTAATTTTCAACCTATCAATAGCATGCTTTCCGTTGAGAACTTCAGTGTTATTAACGGGCATGGTGTAAAAGGCCAAATAAACGGAACGTGCTGGAGCCTTGGAAATCATCGTTTGGTTGAAGAATTGGGGGTATGCTCTGAAGATTTAGAGTCTAAATTATCGATATTGGAAAATTCTGGCAAAACAGCAATTGTGTTATGCTCAGAATCAGCACCGGTTGCGCTGTTCGGAGTTGCTGACACAATTCGACCCGAAAGCATTCAAGCTGTTTCCAAGCTTAAACAGATGAATGTCGAATCCATAATGCTTAGCGGTGATAACCCGACAACGGTGAATACAATTGCCGCCCGTCTTGGCATAAGCCATGCCTATGGCAATCTTATGCCGGAAGTTAAGCAGAATAAAATATCTGAATTAAAAGCAGAGTTCGGCCATGTGGGGATGGTTGGTGACGGGGTCAATGATGCGCCAGCGCTTGCCCGAGCCGATATAGGCATTGCAATGGGCGTAGCCGGGACCGCAACTGCGCTTGAAACCGCAGATGTTGCAATAATGGACGACAACCCTAAAAAAGTTGCTGATTTTATAATGTTGAGCCAGAAAACAGCGACGATCTTAAAACAGAACATTACTTTTGCACTGGCAATCAAGCTTGTGTTCCTATTGCTGGCCATATTCAGTCATGCAACACTTTGGATGGCTGTATTTGCAGATATGGGTGCAAGCCTCCTTGTTGTATTCAACGGATTGAGACTGATAAAACATAATCCCAATTGACATCATAAACTTTAGACATACAGAAAAGGCCCTCCGTATTGAATGTTTGGAGGGCCTTTTTACTAAACTCAACTATTCACTGACAGTGTCTGAGTCTTTTTTGATATCTTGTTCAACCATTTTCACAATCTCCGTGCTTACTGATGCTATGAATTCAGACTGTAAATAAAGAGCATACAACGAATTAAGTGTTCCCCAATAATCAAGCCGTTCCTCAGCAAATGTTCTATTCAAAATCACACCACCATCCTTAACTCGCACCACCTTGATCTCTAAATTTAATTTTCCATTTCTTGTTTTAAGTTGATGAAAAGGATGTTTTATCTTCTGCTCGAAAAAACGATAATTACCATACACAATATAATCAGCCTGAAATGCTTTATTCGTATCTTTTTTCACATTAGAGAACATCTCGCTTTTCATCAGCTGACCGTACAAACGTTCTTTGGATTCATATTCAAGATAGCTCTTAAAAGCAGTCATATCCGCAAGTGAATAATCGGGAGTAAAAGAAACCACCTTAAAATTTTGCACTTCGACGGTTACAGGCAGTTTTGCTTGTGCTTTGTGTATTGCATATTGCTCTGACTGAACCGGGATCGTTTTTGGGATCCCGGCACAACCAAAGATAAATACTATCAAAAGTACTAGTGCAGCATATCCTGTTGTTTTCATATAATATCTCCTTTAAACGGCTAAATGAACTTCCCCGCTGTAAACAGCGGGGAATCTGAGACCCAGTTGGGATGTACCACTCTCTTCAACTGATGAAAACTAATGGCATCCGTATATATTAAATCTGTTGCTTCTCCTCGCATTTTCTCTCCCACCACAGATAGAAACTCGGCAGGACAACCAGCGTCAACAGGGTAGATGTAATCAAACCGCCAATAACCACCGTCGCAAGTGGCCTTTGAATCTCCGCCCCGGTACTGTGTGACAGCGCCATGGGTATAAAGCCGAGAGATGCCACCATAGCAGTCATCAATACGGGGCGCAGTCTTGTCATGGCCCCATTGACTATTGCCTCGTCCAATGGTTGCCCATGCTCTCTCAGCTTATTAAAGTAAGCTACCATGACGATTCCGTTCAACACTGCTACACCGAACAAAGCTATAAACCCGACAGCACTGGAAACTGAGAAGGGAAGCCCACGCAGAAAAAGTGCAAGTATGCCGCCGATCATGGCAAACGGTACATTCATAAGAATCAGAAACGCTTGCCGAACACTGTTGAAGGATGAGAACAACAGGATGAATATCAGCATCAGGCAGATTGGCAGGATAACAGCCAGTCGCGCCATGGCCCTTTGCTGGTTTTCAAACTGTCCTCCCCAACTGATGTAATATCCTGGTGGAAGTTTAACCTTGGCATTAATGGATTTTTGGGCATCTGAAACAAAGCCTCCCAAATCTCTACCGGACACATTGCACTCCACGACAATACGTCTTGAACTGTTTTCGCGGGATATCTGAGCAGGCCCCTCTTCCGTCTTCAGCCTGGCAAGCTGTTTTAGTGGGATCCTGGCGCCGCCAGGGGCCGACACCAATAGTTCTCCGAATTTATCCGGATTATCTGAAACAGTCACAGGAAAGCGTAGCGCGACATTGAAACGTTTCTGACCTTCGAAAAGCTCAGATACCGCTTTCCCGCCTGAGGCAAGCTCCAACATTTCGTTTATATCTGCAACATTGATCCCGTATCTGGCAATCGCAGCCCTGTCTATCTCAACCTGCAGATAAGCCAGGCCAGATACTTTTTCAATCTGGACGTCAGCGGCACCATCAATCTTCTTGATTGCCTCGGCAATCTCGTTTGCCTTGGATTTGAGCACCTCCATATCCTCTCCAAACAGTTTAACCGCCACCTGAGATTTCACTCCGGAAATAAGCTCATCCACCCTGAGCGCAATTGGCTGATTAAATGAAAAAGTCATGCCGGGGATATTTTCAAGACGCTCCCGCATCTTATCCACCAGTTCCTCTTTAGTTTTTGCCGTGGTCCATGCACTGCGCGGTTTCAGGCTGACAAATATATCTGAAATATCTATTCCCATTGGATCTGATGCAATCTCTGCCCTGCCCGCCCTTGCAACAACAGTCTCCACTTCAGGGAATGATTTGATCGCCTTTTCCACGGCTGCAGAGCTATTGACCGTATTGGTCACTGATACCGACGGCAGCCGGAACGATTGAACCGTGATACTTCCTTCGTCAAGAGAGGGAAGAAATTCGCTCCCCAGGAACGGGACAAGGGCAAGTGCAAACAACAAGGCACTGGCTGTGATCTTCAAGGTTTTCTTCGGGTTTTCAAGACTATTTTTCAGGACAGGCAGATACCAGTTCCTGATCTTGATCAGCAGTTTGGAATCTTTCTCAATCACCTTTCCCTTGAGCAGGAAGGAACAGAGGGTAGGCACAAGGGTCATGGTAAGGATCAAAGACCCCATGAGCGCAAAACCAACCGTAAATGCCATGGGGGAAAACATTTTCCCTTCCATGTCTGTCAGGGTAACAATGGGAAGGTATACGATCACAATGATCAGTACGCCGAACAGGATAGGTCTGGCGACCTCCATGGCAGAGGTCATGATAATATGGCGCGTGCTTTCACCATCTTTGCGTTCTGCAAGGTGCCGTACAGTGTTCTCTACCATTACAACGCTACCGTCCACTATCATGCCGAAATCTATGGCGCCAAGCGTCATAAGGTTGGCCGACAGACCCAACCAGTGCATGCCAAGAAAAGAGAACAACATGGAGAGAGGAATATTCAGGGCGACAATAATGGCGCCACGGATATTACCGAGAAAATAGAAAAGAACGGCAACAACCAACAGCCCTCCTTCAACTAGGTTGGTGGTCACGGTTCTGATAGTCTTCCATACAAGGTCGGTACGGTCATAATATGGAGTAAGCTTGACCCCTTCGGGCAACGCTTTCTCAACTGTCTTGACCTTTTCGGTAACCCCTGCAACCACCTCACGACTTGATGCTCCCTTCAACATCATCACAATGCCGGCGACCGTCTCACCTTTTCCATCATACGTAGTGGCGCCTTGACGCGGTTCATTGCCGATGACAACCTCGCCTATATTCTTCAGATAGACAGGACTGCCTGCACTGCTCTTGACAACAATTTCTTTCAGATCGTCAACACCGCGTGCCAAGCCTATGCCACGCACCATGTACTGCTCTTCCCTGTGCTCTATATAACCGGCTCCAACAGTGGCATTGTTCTTTTCTACAGCTTCCATGACATCACGGACCGTAAGGTTAAGACTCTTCAGCTTAACGGGGTCAAGCAATACCTGGTACTGCTTGACCTGACCGCCAAAGGAATTTACATCTGTCACTCCAGGCACAGTCCGGAGAATCGGGCGGATCACCCAGTCCTGGATCGTACGGAGTTCACGGGCATCATGTTTATCCGAGGTCAGAATGTACTGAAATATTTCTCCCAAGCCAGTCGTGATAGGTCCCATCTGCGGTTCAACGCGCTGCGGCAGCCTGTTGCGGGCCTGCTGCAACCTTTCAAAAACCTGTTGACGAGCAAAATAGATATCCACACCATCTTCAAACACCACGGTGACCACCGAAAGCCCGACCTTGGATAGAGACCTGACTTCGCGCAACTTGGGCAATCCCCCCATGGAGGTTTCAATAGGGAACGTAATCAGCTTTTCCACCTCAGTCGGTGCCATGCCGCCAGCCTGTGTAAGTATCTGAACCTGGATGTTGGTTACATCCGGAAAGGCATCCACCGGCAGCTTTTTCATAGCCCAAAGGCCTGAACCGATAAGAATGAATGTCGCCAGAATCACCAGCAATCGCTGTTCCAACGCAAACTTCAGTATTTTATTTATCATTGCAATGCTCCGAGTGTAATTTCACATGTAGTTAATGGCCATGTTCGCCAAGATCACCCTTTTTCATTTCGGATTTAAGCAAAAACGATCCCTTTACAACATAGCGCTCGCCTTCCTTAAGACCTGAATTGATTTCGATCATGCCGCCAACAGAACGGCCGGTTTCCACAACGCGTGCCTCAAAGTCGGTTCCGTTTTCTGTAACAAATAGAGTTTTCCTGCCTGAAACATCCTGAAGGGTGTCTGTCGGCACAGAAAGGACCGGCGCTGTATTGGAGGGCAAAACGATCTCCACTGTTGCAAACATTTCCGGTTTGAGTTTACGACCGGCATTGGGAATCTCCACTCTGGCCTTTACGGTGCGGGTTGCATCATTAACCAGATCTGCAATATAGGTTATGCGTCCCTTGAATTTTATGTCAGGAAATGCGCCTACAGTGACATAGGCCTGCTGTCCTTTATGAATTTGTGACAGCTCCTTTTCGTTGATATCGACCTGAACCCAGACTGAAGACAAATCCGCAACCGTATACAGATTTTTGGAAGGGTCAGCCAGTTCTCCTACTATGGCATGCTTTTCAGTAATAACCCCGCTGATCGGAGATCTGACAGGCAACAGCGGCCTACGAGATGACTTTCTGCTTGCCTCTGACACAGAAACGCCATAAAGCGACAAGCGTTCTTCATCGGTATGCACTTCTGCCTGTATGGTTCTATATTCGGTTTCAGCCTGCAGAATATCCTTTCTAGCTGCTATCTTTCTGTCTACCAGGCTTTTGATACGCTCCATGTTGGCTTGAGCAAGCGTAAGCTTTGTTCTGGATTGCCTATATCTGTTAATAGCTTCGCCCAGTTCCACGCTATCCAGAGAGGCCAAGGGCTGGCCAGCAGCCACTGTCTCCCCCAGTGTGCTTCTGACGGTGACTATCTTGCCTGAAATCCTTGGCGAGACATGCGCAATCCTGTCGGCATTCACTTCCACTTTGCCTGTGCTGCTAATGGTTCCCCCTAGCTTTTGCAGTTTTGCTGTTTCAGTCACGACACCGCTCTGCTTTTGGATCTCGGCAGCCATTTTTACTCGCTTGTTTTCATTGTGTTCGTTATCGCCCTTATGGTTTGTTTCTTTTTCGTGCCCTTCCTGCTCATTGCCATCTTGTTTCTTTTTTTCCTCTGTTTTACTGCCGCTTAAGTGGGTAAAACGATAAATGAAACCACCGCCAACGATGGTCAACATTATCAGCCACACAATCAGTTTCTTTTTGTTCACTTCACACCTCCGGTAAGGTTTGCAGCAACTGCCGATTCAAGCTTAATCATGGCAATCTGGCGGGAATACAGCGCGGACAGATAGCTGTCGTTCACTTCAAAGAACTTCTTCTGTTCCTGGGTGACTGCCAGAATTCCCAGTTCTCCCAGCCGATATGCCTCCTGGGTAAGTTTGAGGTTTTCGTCCAATTGGGGGATTATCCCTGTCCTGAACAATTCAAGAATACTGCGCGCCTTTTCATACCCGGAAAATGCCGTTTCCACCTCTCTGTCTATTGCTCTGTCAAGCGCCGTAAAACGGGTTTCAGCAATGATACGCCTTGCACTGGCCTCTTTAACCCCTGCCTGATTCCTGTCAAACAAAGGAATCGGGATAGAAAGTTTGAAACCTACTGTATATGCCGTATCCCGTCCTTCGATGCCGCCAACATCCATTGTGGCTGAATCGCGCTTTATTAAGATTCCTGTCGTAACATTCGGAATTCTCTCGGCCCGGGCTAGATTGATATCTGCATCTCCACGTGATTTTTCCGCAGCCAGGGCCTTGACGTCAGGGCGATTCTGTCTGGCAATACGTTTAAGTTCAGATAAGTCTGATTTTAAGGCAGAGATATCATTGAAGGTTGTCTGCACAACAGTTGTCTCATCGGAAGGAAGTCCCATAAGGCCCCATAGTCTGGATCTGTTCTGTGTCAATGTCCTCAGCACATCCGCTTTGTAATTCTCGCTCCTGGCCAACTCCACTTTAACTAGGTTCACTTCAAGCTCTGGTATATCGCCCGCCAACAACCTTTCCTTGGCGATTTCAAGAAGTTGACGATTTAACATAATCAACCGATCTGCAAGTAAGATCCTTTGTTCAGTCAGCACTACATCGTAAAACACTGTCTTGACTTCTTCAGTCAATAAACGCTCTCGATCTGCCAGTTGCCACAAATACATTTCCATTTCCTGTTCAGCGAGTTTTAGGCGTTTTCCGCGCTTACCCGCCATAAGAAATTCTTGAGAAAAACCAAATGACAAACTGTTGTCCTTGCTTTTGCCAGTTGGAGCACCACTCGCTCCATCAAATTCCATTGTCGGGTTAGGATATAGCCCGGCCTTTATTTTAAATGCTTCACGGATGCCCTTTTCTTCGCGAAAAGATTTCAGGCTCCCGTTGTTTCGTAAGGAATAATCAATCAGTTCGGAAAGCGCCATGTCTGCGGCCTCTGCATTTGCCGAATAAAAGATAACTGCAGATATAATCACACAGGCAAAGAGACGCATTCCCTGCGCACAAAAGAATGCTTTCAAGGTATAGCCTCCAAGATAGTTTGAATTTTAGATTTGATTTTGATGCACTAATCCGCTTGACCATACATGCTGGCCGCTTGATTAGATGAGTGAAGTGTTATGCTTGGATTTGAGGGGGGATAAACCTGGTTAGATATACTTCTGGCAGATAATTGAAAGACGTAATTTCGACGAGAGGTTTGATTAGTGGAGAATATGCGGGTTTGAGTTGTTGGACAATAAAAGGCGCATGACAGGCACATGTGATACATGTATCACACCCATCATAATCAGTATCTTGGTTGAATGGAAACTCTGAAGAGTCATGGTCGTGCTGAAATTCGGAACTAACGGATTGAGAAGATATCGATAACGCATGTTTTGATGCGAACGCATTTTCGACCAAACCATGGGTTATAGCACAAAAAGTGGCGATCAAAACAAGGAAGGATATAAGTTTTATAGGAATAATTTTCTTCATACTTAATATGTTAAGTTAATGTATTGCATAAAAACTGTCAACAATATGATTATCTTTGCACTAAAACGAAATTATAACTATTTATTGCTTTATGGTATTTTTACATCTGCAAAAATTGGCGCCAGCTATCCTTTTGGGTTAGTATTTGTTTTCATTTTAAAACAACAAAAGGTGTCGCAGGTAAAGCGCCATTCGAACATGGCTCTGCGACATATTTTAGTTGATCGGATTTAGAAAACCTACGTGACATGTAGCCATCAATTGCATCCTGTGGCATCACCATACTAATCCCCTCCTTAGGTTCTCCTGCATAAGATGAATACCAGGTTACCAAACCATCTTGGGGCAGATTCCCTAGCTCAATCATTGCTTCTAAATAAACCTCTGTAGGGGTTATACAAAAAAGTGTCTTACTTTTACGAATATCTCTAATCAATTTTTTGAATGCTCTTTCGGCAGCAAATGGGGATTTTGCTTCTGCAACACACGAAAAATGACCGAATCTGCGTTCTTCATCATTTTCTAAAAAGGTGAAATGCCCCAAATATACCATTTACTCCCCCAGACGGCTTAACAACAAATATGCCTACCTGTTAAATACCTATTGTTCCTTGAATCTTTCGATCATGTACTTCCTACTTTTTTAAAATTAGATTTATGCTTATATCTTATATTTTTAGATAATTAACTTTGGGAAGAAATAAACTCAAGTACCTTCTCCCTCCAGTGTTGCCAATGTTCCTTGGCGCTGTTAACGGGATGCGCCTTGGTATCGAAAACAACATTTATCTTTGCCCATTCCGCTACAATTATTTCGTTTCCAGCATCCTCCACAAAGAGCTGAGCGGCTTTTACAGGACACTCGCGATTAAATGGAGCGGAAGCAATAAACATGTAGGTAGCGACCCTGGCGGATAATCCAAGTTGATCGAACTCGACAAGACAAACATGTCTGCTTTTGTAAACGAAAGTAACATATAGGTAGTGACGCCGGTTCGTTGGACTATTGTCATAACTTTCTCTCGCAGTAAAGCGGTGACGTCTTGACACTCGCCTTAAAGGCACTTTCATGTCGGACGAAATAAAGAAATTGGTCACCCCATCCATTCTTTGAAATGCATCAACCATATCTCGAAATTCAACCAATGACATTCTGGCTACGTTATTATCTTTTGGTTCTTCTTGCCCCAGTAATGCTTTGGCAACCATTTCATCAGGGTTATTTCCTTTTGATTGCTGGGAGCTCAAACTCACTGTCTTGCCGGATAGTTTTTCTCTAAGGGTTTTAGTCTTTGTAGCCTCATGGCGGGAAGGCAGAATTTCTTCCTCAAACTCCAAATCATCCCAAAGCGGATTATTGGCGACCTCGAATTGTTCAACCCAGTGCCCGGAATATACTTTTGAGGGCGCTCGGTTTGTCACCCTATGGTCGGTATCGGCATCTTGTTTCGTAACAACATTGGCGTTTTCCGCTGGTGGAGCATTGGCGCGACGCGCTATGCAAAGTTTCTTAAAAGGCAGTTCACCCCATTCTTCAATTATATCATGGACCAGCAACGTCCTGCCCCCCGCCGGATTAGTCAAGATGTCGCACCTTATGATCATGTCAAGTTTGTTCTGAACAAACGGAATCTTAGCAATAAGGTGGCTGAAATTCCTGCCGGACTTAGAAGTGTATGTCAATTTGCGCATACCGTTCATGACGTTGTCCCAGCATTCAGTCGCATGTTTTGAAAGAGCAAACCTGGCGATATGCTTGGCGTCTTCTGTTCTAGCATTTGTGTTCAGTATTATCCTTGCTGTTTCTGTAAAGGGATCATAGTGAATAGCTTCATACAGACCCTGTAAGTTCTGCGCGAGGAGCTGAACTCTCATTGAATGAGATAGTAGATAATATGTGAATGCAATAACAGAACATGGTATCAATATGTTATCTTCCCCCTGCGGGAAAACCATGCATTTTTGATTTTTGCACAAATCAGCCAGCCAACCATTCATACTGCTGTCGGCGAAATAAGATTTTCCCCCAGCATTCAACAATTCCAGTCCGAGGTTTTTGAAATAACCAGTTTCGGGAACATCTATCGAAATATGCTCGTACTCACCACTGGGATCCTTATCCTCAAGCTTTCTTCCGGCTTTGAAAAATGATCCGACACTGCAATGCTTCAAGAACTCTGGTGCTATCGAATCGGTAACATATTCGCCCGTCGCAATATTCCGGAACAGGACGTTAATTACTGTTTTGTTGATGTTTGCCTCGACATCCAAATGCCATATAAGCTCGAATACACTATTTATTCTGGATACGGTCGTCAGCTTCTCAAAAAATACCAGTTCTTGAATATTATGCCGCATAATTGAAGTTGAAAGAGTGGGAAATTGGTGAGGATAAAAAACTGGATGGGTAGTTATCTGGATATTGCCATTCGCAACAAATAAACTTTATTCGCAATAAATAAAAAATCTGACAGCCGCCACCAATCAGCCCTACGTCCGAGATAGTATGGTGCGGGCTCCTGAACGGCCTTGCCGCCAGCAGCGAGCATTCCTGCTCCAGCATGCCGCTGACGCTGAAGATTTTGGTCGTCTCAATGGCCTCGTCAAAGGTCATGCGAGGCAGGATCGTGGGCAAACGTCGGGCCAACATGGTCTTGCCTGATCCTGGGGGGCCGATCATCAGCAGGTTATGGCCGCCGCTGGCCGCCACTTCCATGGCGCGTTTGGCATTTTCCTGCCCCTTGACTTCGCTGAAATCTTCTCCGTAATCACAACTGCTGCTGAAAAGTACATCCAGATCAACACCGTAAGCAGAGATCTGCTCCCTGCCGGCAAGAAACTCGACAACCTGCGACAGCGAACTGGCCCCGATCACGTCGACACCTTCCACCACTGCTGCCTCTGCAGCATTTTCAGTTGGCAGTATCAGACCGCACAGACCGGCACGTTTAGCGGCCACTGCCATGGACAGCGCCCCGCGAATCGGTTTCAAGCTACCGTCCAGTGACAATTCGCCCAGCAGGATATAGCGCTTCAGCTTTTCAGCGTCAACCACACCGGTTGCGGCCAGGATACCGATGGATATGGGCAGGTCATAGGCCGCACCTTCTTTCTTGATGTCAGCCGGGGCCAGATTGGCGGTGATACGTCGGGCCGGAAAATCATAGCCGGAATTTTTCAGCGCTGCCCTGACCCGGTCCTTGCTCTCCTTGACAGCCCCGTCAGGCAGGCCCACAGTAGCAAATGCAGGCAAACCTGGAGCAAGGTCGACCTCGACGTCGACAACAATTGCGTCAATACCTATCAATGCACTGCTGAGCACTTTAGCAAGCATCTGGCACCCCATAAAAATTGAGCTGGCACAAAAACGTCAAAATCCGGATGATAACAAGGCGGCGAGGCAAAAACGACACAGGCATAGCGTGACTATGTCGAGGAGTTTTCAACGTGCCAACGCAGTTAGCGCCGGATTATGGCGTTTTTAACATGATAAATCCCATCTGACGCCCGGTGTCCCCGTTGTCCCGGCGATGTGAGAAAAACAGTTCCTTCTGGCAGCATACGCACATATCGGAAACCTGGATGGCATCAGCAGAAAACCCGGCGGAAACAAGCAGCCTGCGGTTGGCCTCAGACAGGTCCAGGCGCCATTTTTCGGCGCCTGCCTCTTCGGCAACCGTATCCCACAGCAGACCGGACTGCTGCATGGCATTTTTCACCGGCGCATCCACCTCATAGCAACATTTACCGATACTGGGTCCGATCAGCGCCTGCAATTCTTCCGCTTTACAGCCAAACATGGATATCATAGCCTCAATGGTCTTGACGATAAGCGCCTGTGCGGTGCCTTGCCAACCGGCATGCACTGCGGCCACCACACGGTTGCGGGTGTCTGCTATCAGTATCGGCACACAGTCGGCAACACAGACACCGATCATCACCCCCGGCTGATTGGTCACTATGGCGTCGCTTTCAATCTGGAGAAAATGGGAGAACTCTTCGTTTGGCTCGTTGATAACAAGGATATCGCTGCCATGCACCTGGCGCACCGTCACCAAAGACTCCTGCGGCAACCCGAAGGCCCGGGTCAGCAGGCTGCGATTTCCCTCGACGCTGTGCTGCTGGTCTTTAGTGCCCAAACCCAGATTGAGTGAATTGTAGGGGGGGCGTGAAACCCCTTCATGACGGGTGGTAAAGCCCTGAACCGTACAAGCTGGCCCCTTGAAATCAGCCGCAACATAATGAATGCGTCCGGCGCGCTTGATCTGCATGTCTTTCTCCTCGAAACTTGTTATTGCTGGACTGTCAGGCCTGGTCTGAACGCTTGCATCTCTGGCGCCACACATAGACCACAATCAGCAGCGCGCTGCAGACAATCACCCAGACCAGCGCCTTATGGGCATATTGCATGATCAGCTGCTGGTTTTCACCAATGTAGTAGCCGATTCCGGCCAGCACGCTGCACCAGATACCAGCCCCCAGCAGGGTATATACAGAAAAACGCAAGTGGTTCATACCTGCCAGACCGGCTGGTATTGAAATCAGATGGCGGATGACCGGCAGCAATCTG
>Ga0302250_1000269_pt1 | contig 60162 bp, 78 predicted proteins | sample AAG_RA_Asp_MG_FD_193536 | JGI IMG/M metagenome (GOLD analysis project Ga0302250, IMG submission 193536) | Enriched activated sludge microbial communities from anaerobic digester in WTTP, New Holstein, Wisconsin, United States - AAG_RA_Asp | ecosystem: Engineered > Bioreactor > Anaerobic >...
ACCTTCAAATACTCATCAATTAAACAATAAACTGTTATAATATCTCGCTCCATAATCTCGCCTCCCACGGCTTTTTATGGAGTCTAAAGCAACTTTCAAACCATATTTACAACTAGCAGTTTGGGTTACTTAATATTGTAAGAAAAGTAAGAAAGTGGGAAAATTTTTATACCTCAAACGAAAGGATCCACAATGGCGAGTATAGAACAAAAAACTTTATTGTCAGAGTTATACATAGCTTTCTTTAATCGAGCGCCCGACAAAGCAGGTTTCGAGTATTGGGTTAAAGAATTGGACAAAGGCGTGAGCTATTTTGAAATTGCGTCTAACTGGTGGAACAGCCAGGCTGAAACAAAAGCAAAATATCCATTTAGTTCTAACTCCGATTTTATCGACAGTATATACAACAATATCTTAGGCAGAGCTACGGATGCTGATGGGAAAGCTTACTGGCTCGGCGAACTCAGCAGTGGGCATGTGACGAGAGATAATTTTATTATTACAGTTTTACAAGCTGCTAATGCATTCCCCGAAGGCTCACGCGACCGTGATTATTTGTACAACAAGGCTATTGCAGGTGTGTATATGGCTGAAAAAGGTGTGTCTGCCGAAAACGCAAAAATCTTAAGTACTATTGACGAGAAATGGTCTTCTGTTGAAGCGGCTAAAGTCATTGTTGACCGTAATTTTTTGCCAGCTTATGACGATTTGATCAAGAATCACCAAGATAGCATCCAGATTAAATTCGACAGTAGTATGCCTGAATCTGAAAGACAAGCGATTTTAGATTATCATACTAAAATCACGGCTGTTTTAGACGCTATCACAGGTCAACACCCTAACCAAACATTCACAATGATTTATGACCCCGTGGGACACCGAAGCTGGAATCCAGATGTTACGGTACTAAAAGCCGATAAATTGCCTTCCCAAGACGCATGGTTTAAATCATGGTATACAGTTGAAGTCGCTCACGAATACTTCAAGCCTTCTTCGGACGCAGACGTTCAGTTATTTTCGGGTTGCGACAACGCATTAAGATACAGTGAGTATAATTCTCAAGCACTGACCTCGATTATCGCTACATTTTACGGCTCTGAACTAGGATTCACAGATATTGAAAAGAAATTTTATTCAACGGATTACTCTGACGTGTACTCGGCGGCGTTAGAGCAGCTATTAGATTCTGTAGATGTGTTTTCTATCTACCAAACAAATACGAATTATAAAATGAACACGACGGCTATCACAGCAGCCACACACGACATATTAAGTATGTACAAAATGGATAGTAACTTTTACAAAAACCTATTGTCTAAATCATGGAGTAGCTATAGTGAATTTAAAACCGCGGTCGCGGACTCAATCACAACTTTATCACATGATGATGCAGTGAAATACGTTAATGGGCTTGATTATTTTAAGCAGATTGACGAGGTCAATAACAGAAAAAATATGACGCTGGAGATTGCCCTCTTCTCTAGCACAGATGTGCTTAACACGACATCTAATAAACAATTCGCACTCGATACACCAGACAGCTATATTATTTTTGGGCAGTCTAATAACATTGCTGACAATCTTGTTGGTACTGCGGTGTGGGATATCAAACCTGACACCAAATTATACGATAGCACGGCAACTGTGACTATAACAGACTCACACGGCGCTACCATTTATAACAAATCAGGCGTGGATATCATGCTAAATTTTGACAATTCGCGTAGTGATTACATCTCATCATATATGCACAGTGGGGAATCTTATGTCATTCACGCTGAAGCTACTGTAAATGGTGTGTTACTTACGGATGATTTGAGCTTTACCTACGTCGCTTAACTAACGCTACTACTCCTATAAATAATATAACCCAAACGGCTAGTTAAAAACAACCAACTTTCATTTCTTATTTGTTCGTTTTTAACTAGCAGTTTGGGTTAAAGAACTTTCAAGTAATGTTGTTTCTTCGATCAATTTAATATAATTCGTAGGTAATCTATCTGCTCTATAATACTCAAAAGAATTAATCCCTTCTTGAATGACTTGATCCAATATAATAATGCTACCTATTACATTGAAATGTTGCGAAAATGCAGTTACATCAATTAGTTTATCTCTGTATTTATTCCAGCAATGAATTGAGTACCCCCGACTAGATTCATAAATTCCAAACTCAACATCCAATTCAATATTATTTTTATTCATAAATAATTTATAAAAATAGGGTATTGAGGTACAAGCGCCAATGAGATTGAATTTTTTTATATACTCTACAAGTTTTTTAGCAGTTTCCATAATAAACGATTCTTCATAATGTATGAGGTCTTCAGTTTTTTCCTGATATTTGACACTTAAATAATTTGGTAAAATAGAATCAATTTTTATTGAGTTATTTGATAAATGAACAGAAGAAGTATTACCTATTTTTGCCATTTCAAAAGCTTGATTAAACATTTTTGGATTGTTTTTGAGTACACTTTTCCAAAATTTTGAACTTTCACCAATTTTATTTACAAGATAAGCAATTTTATCTTTATCTTTTATTTTCATCTTCTAAGCCTTTTCAATCATCATGGGTTTATTTCCGTTGAATCAATAGTTTTTTTTGGCATAATGTCATAAAGTGAATGTATTGTTGCACAGTTTTTACAAATCAAATAAACATCATCTTTAAAATTTTCATCATCAAGATCAACACCATCTTTGATAATTTTCCAACTCCATTCATCATTACAACCACAATGACCACAAATAATATGAATTCTTGTTTCTGCCATCTTCTCTCTCCTCAATCAGTAACGCTGTATTTAAACAGCTTGTTTTTTTAATACTCTCCACGATCTATTCTAGTCATTGTATCGCTACGTTGCTTAGGGAGTTCGCCAAACTCTTTGATATACTTCAAAGCGCTAACGCAAGATTTTTTAGTGCCTGCGGATACCCCTCTTGGAGCCATAGAGCTATACAGTGATTTTCCATCTTTCATAAGTACCCAACAAAGTTTCTCAATATTTCCGTTCCAACTGTTATAGCCATTTCGATAATACGGCTTTAAAAAACTAACTATTTCATAACCATCTTCATCGGTGTATCTTGAAACAGAATCTACGATTAAGTCGTACCCTTGTACTGTTATTGTTTTTACTTTTATCGGAGTATCGTTCTTTTTAAGCTTTAAAATCGGCATTTTGGCTTCCTCAATCAGTAACGCTGTGTTACTACGCTGATTTTTGATACGCTTTAAGCATATCGTCACGCTCTTTTTCAAGCTTCTTTCTGTCAATACCAAACATTTCATAAAGCAAATCTTCTGCTTTGTGAACATTGAGGTCACAATCATGGTAGATAGCTCTGTCTTGAGTGTGCTTGCTTACCAAACTAATACCTTTTTCGCCAACAAACTCCATAAATTCAAGAACGCCATTGATATAGTCGGAGTGTTTAGCCAACTTTTCGCATTCGGGATACGAAACTGCTTCCTCATCCCCGTCAATATAGTAGTGTGCATTCTCATTGTATTCTCTAAAGAACACATCAGCACAAATTGTGCCATTGATTGATTCTTTTCCACTTGATGAATTTACTTCTTCGGTGTAATTGATCTCTACTGAGTCATCTTCTAACACCTTGTTTAACACTCCTGCGTGTTTTACGTGGATTAGTCTATAATTTTTAGTTATAGCATCAAAAACAGGGTTTTTAATAATCCCCCACTGCTCACAATTTTCTTGCTCCACTAAGGTTTTATAACAACAAATGTAGTTTCCGCTTTGGTACTTTTTCTCTAGTTCGCTTGCCATCTCTAGTCCTTTTCAGTAATGCTGTGTTTAATTACACATCAACTTGACTACTTGCAATTAATAACCGAGCTTTTTCTCGTTCAATTTCATCGCAAATTTCCTCAAGTTCAGACACATCTAAATAATATGTCTCTCCGCTTTCATCCATACCTAGCATTACTTCGATGTCATAATCCAAGGGACAATCAAGAGAAAGTTTTCCGTTGCTTCTAAAAGCACTATCATCTTTTGCATCTTCAAATGTCACACCATTATATATACTCATGACGTGGATAGGCAATTTTATTTCTGCGCCCAATTCGTCTTTTTCCAACAAGTAATAAAAGGTATCTCTTTTAAGAAATTGTGCCATTTTCAAGCTCCCTCAGTAACACTGTGTTAAACAGCCTTACCCGCTTTGTATTTATAGTAATTGATCTTTGTTTCTACTTGAGCCAACAAAGAGTTAATTTTGCTCTCAAAATCGGTTTTATTAAAAACCAAGACACGGCTCAATTCTTTTCGACCATTCAAAAAAGACTCTTTAAACAAAGTCCTATTTTTAACTAGATAATTACCTTTATCGACAAATGTACTTACTTGAGCTTCTTCCATAGCTTGTAATAATTCACCATGTTTGCTATTGAGTTTGCTTAGTAGTTCTTCCATCTTATCGACCTTTCACAGTAATGATGTGTTATTTTAGATATTCTTCAATGTTTGAAACGACTGTATCGAACTGTTTTTTTAGTGTATCTGTTGACAAATTATCATCCAATAGAAGTTTCGCTTTTCTTTCTGTAATTTCAGGGTATCTCTCACAAATTAAATTCACTTTGTTGTAAGCTTTATCAAACTCTGTTATTGTAAATCTTGGCATTTTGGCTTCCTCGTTCAGTAACGTTATAGTTTTATTTCAATGAATTTTCAATAGAAAAATCAAAGTGTCCTAATTTTTCATAAACCTCAAGAGCATGGGAAAAATCAATTTTGTTCATGTCAATTCCATTATCATTACACCATGCTTGTAGTTCTTTAAGAACTTTAATTAAATCTTCTTTGTTCATCGTGTTATCCTTTGTTTTCTTACCATAATTTTATCGAATTAATGTAAAAATAGCAAGTACATTCCTTTAATTAAAAGAAATGTTTTTATAAATTAGCCAAAATCCTCTTCGAAAAAGACATCTGACATATTCACACACTCTTTTGCATGAAATCCGATCATGTTTTCTGTGTCAATCCGATTCTTATGACCCATGATTTGTTGTATTGCGGAAAGAGGAAACTGTTTGCCGTCCTTTCTGTAGTTATAAAGATACACGGCAAGGCTTACCCTTAATAAGGTCGCGTTCATCTCTTTACGTTCAATTTTAGCAGCCTTAAGCATGATTTTTACAATTTCATTAACCTTCTTTGTGTCAAGCATTTCATTCGGATTACTTAGTCCATAAAAAAAGTAATTATGCGTACTTTCTGCTCTAAGCTCTTGGTATTGGTTAAAATACTTGATTAGTTTATTTCTTGGAAGATAAAGAAGAACGCTTCGGTTCTCTAATTTCAGATACATACTCTTTTTATCTACAATAAAGCTCTCGCCTAACTTTAAATGAACCAACTCTTTCGGAGTGATACCCGAATAGAGCAAAATACGGCAAATCAAAATATTTCTGCATCGCTCAAACTCTGTTTTAGCGCCCCATTGTGTAATCTCTTTTGAAAAACGGATAAACTCCTCCGCATCCATTGAGTCATAGACTTTTGCTTTTGGCTTTTTCGTTCTGGCCTCATCGTATTCAATATTGAAGTTAAAGCCGTCCGAATTGGAGTTCTCAATATAAGTAAGCAATTCAATAACGCTATCGATGTGATTACGTTTAGTGCTCTCTGCTACATGTAAGCTATTGGAGTACAAATAGATGAAATCGGTATTGATTGATGAAAAACTATCGGTATTTTTTAACACATACTCATAAAAGCTCACAACTCCTCCAAGTGGTTTGGATAGTGAGCGCAAGTCTTTTTGAATTAGTGTATTGCAAGCATTTTTTACTTCGAGCAAGTTTTTGGCATGAAGGATCTCGTCTTTTGCCGCGATGATGTCATCTACTTTGTTTTGTTTAGATTTTTGAAACAGCTCCAAAGCTTTATGTGCAAGATATTCTTTTGCCCAAAACAAGAGAGATTCTGAAAATCTGTTTGATTGATTCAGTTCGTATTTTTTACTCATTTCCCCTCCACTTTTAAAAATTCCCTTTAAAAGATTTTATGCCGAGCTTTTTACATAAGGTAATCAATTCATCCGTATATGTATCAACAACAATGTGCTTATATTTCTTGGTTAAATCACTAAATAATTTAGTCATTAAGCCACAATTTCTATACTTCTTTTCAGTATATGCCACACAGACTACAATTTCTCCTCTTTTAGCAAAACAGCAATCTCTAAGTTGTCGTTTATAGATAATAAGTGCTTTTTTGCCAATGTATGAAACATAGTGTCTTGGGTAGTCCCAAAAAGAGTTTACAGGGTCAAAAAATGTGTAATTGCTTATTTGTTTGTCCTTATTGTAATCATAATGATGTGATTCGCTAACAAGGTCTTTATAACAACATTGAGCACAAATTTTTGCGATGTAGTTATTATCATTTTTGATCAGAAAAAAATCTGGGTGTTTGATAAGCTTTGTGGTTTTAATCTCTCTGTTACTAAGCCTAGGTAACATATAATTCCTTTGAGCTCAACTAGAATATGAAATTCTATCAAAATCAAAATCAAAATACAATCATTCCGAAAAATAAAAGAAATGATATTTTTATGTAAACCCGTGATTACTGTTCAAAATTTAAAATAATTGCGCACAAGTGTTAATCATGTTATATTTGAAAATCTTAGTGAATATTATATTTTGAGATTTGTAAAATCTCATTTCTTTTCTCAGATATAATTCTCAAAAATTTAAACAAAAGGATTATCATGAGTAAAATTATTTGGGGAGATATAGACAAAAGCTCTGCTAGGGAGGTTATGCTATTAGCTGCTACTTTTGAAGTTGTCATGAAGCGAGGTATTCGGGTAACTATCAATGTTTATGAATATCCAAATGGAAAATTTATGCCTATTTCTAGTCACTCATTTTGGGGACCTACACAAATCGGAGCGTATGATTCAAGTCCATTTACTGATTCAATTGAGCTTGCATTAAACAGCGCCATTGAAGGACTAACAGCATTTGACAGAGATGAGTTCTCAAATGAAGAAGTTTTCTATGTCAAGGAAGATGAAAATGACGACATAGGATTGAGATACTTTGATGGGAATGGATATGAAGTTTCTCACGAAGAGTTTTTAAGAAGAAGAAAGAAGTAAAACCTCCACTCTTTTAGTCAAGTTAAATATGTGAAAGTGAATATACTTCTTTCATGCAGAGGTTGTTCTATTTTTTATTATACCTCTTTACAAAGAGGTATAATATTTTATGGCTATGTAGTGCGGAACTTAGACTGTCTTGATTGAATATGCTTCTAAAAATCGTATTGTTTTCATTGCTACTTCGTCAACATGATTAGTTGGACGAATAATTTCATTATTCTCATCAATTACAATATTGTAAAGTTTTGTTCTTCCTAAATCTAAAAAATCATAAGAAACTTTTTCATTATTTTGGATTTTGAAATTCCGTTTTTCAAGAAGTTCAATTAAATCATAATAGAGCTTTAAATGATGCTGCCCGAAACTTGTTGATTTATCACTATAAGGAGAATGTTGTAGTAAGTATTGAACAATATAGAAACCTTCTATAAGTTTTTCATCATCAAATGTTTGCATTTTATATTCCTGGCTTTTATTTAAAGCATAATGTACAATCCCATTGCTTTTTTTATCTTATTTCTTATGACTTTATAAAAATATCTGCTATCTTAGCATTAACTTCTCCTCCAGCTCTTTGCATTTTAGAAAAACACAATCACGTAATTTAGCTTATTATCTTCTGTTGCATATATTTTTCCAAAGGATGTAAACGTTTTCTTTGGTAAGGCATACTTTAATTGATTTAGTTGTTGGTATATTCGTGCCTGTATAGCTCAGGTGTGCGCTTCACATCTGTAATTTTATATAATTCTGTTTTACTCTGATACATTCAATTTATAATCAATCGTTAAATGATCTCCAAGATCTAAGATTTCAGATGTATTGTTTTTTAGTAGAAAATTATAATCCTTTGTAATTGATTGAGGAGCAATAGACTCACATCTATCTTCGTTATATCTTTTTTTTGCCTCTTCATACACATTTATAAGCCATGTTAACCGCAAATGACAGTTAACATCTCCTTTACTATTTGGAATGCATTTGAATTCTTCAATTTGATTGTCATAATAGACACCATCGCTCATACTTTTTTGTTTTACACCGCCTTTATTCGTACAGGTATAACTAATCAAATGTATTCGTTTATCATCAACACTTTTTCCACTAACTGCTACAAATTTCCCTTCCCTTTCAATAATATATTTAAGATCATACTTAGTGTTTAAATCTGACGCAACTGAAAAACTTAACCATGTTGAAGCAAGAAACAATATTTTTAAATATTTTAGATTCATTAAATGTCCTTTTATAAATTATTTCTAACATACATATATTTTATATAATTTGCTCAGTGAAAATTTAATTCAAACCTTAGATTATTTAATATTTAGCTCTTTTCTATATATTATAAATATTCGATTTATATAATTATTTATTTTTTATATATTTAATTACTCACGATGTCGTGAGTAATTATTCAACTTCTCTTGTTTTTCTTAACTGTTCAAGCGAAAAGAAGCCTTTCACGTCTATAAAAGTTCCTTCACTTTTTTGTAATATCACATCAACTAAATTATCATCATTTTCATTAAAACTAATTTCTTTTATTGTAACTTTTTCTTCCATCTTTGTTTCACTATTCTCTGCAAAAAAACTTTTATTTTTTAAGTTAAAACATTGTACTTCTCTTTCAGATAATTCTATCTGCCCTATTCTTTCCTGATTATCAAACAACCATGACCACATTTCCATTGCATCGTCTGGACTTAAATCTGCATTTGTATTATTGTTATGGAGATATCCTTTTGATGAAAGAGAAATAATTACATCTGGCAAATAACCTTTAGGACCTTTAACAAGAGGTTTTCCAATCATATATTGAAGAAGCCATTCTCTAAATTGTTTGAATATGGTAAATGATGGCACAAACAGAACGTTTTCATGACTTCCATAATTTTCACTAATAGACTCTTTTTTTCCACCAATAAACTCTTCTTTTGGAGGAAACATAAATTGAATATGTGTAATTTTTCTTCCTCTTTTGATTGGATTAATTGATGCATCAATGTCTGTTGTTTCTTTAATTTGAGTAATCGCAGGGGTAATAACTCTACTTATAAATAGGCTATTATTGCTGATATAGTTTTCATGCTCTTTACTATTTATTCCTAACAGTTTGTGAAGAAAATCGATTTCTAGTGTAATATCTACTCTAAAAGGATTCGCAATATCTTTGCCAATAAGCATTTTAAAGTACTGGTAAAGAAGCCTAGCATATTGAGAAGAAAATGAATTTAAGTATGTAAGAGAAAGAGCTGTGTAGTTTGCCGTAGGTAAAAGATTCTCCGTTCTGAAATCTTTTCCAAATGTCAAATAGACCTTATTATCTTCAAAATTTATTCTTGCTTTTTGAAAAATTACGAATGCCCCAACTTCATCATCTGTTTTATATGAAAACTTGATATCAACCATTGTTTCCATTGCTTTTTGCAATTCAGATCTATTGATTTTTTTAATTTTAGAGCCTTTGAGCATCTGCTCTCTGAATATATGGAAGTCTAAAACCAATTCACCTTCAGAAATCACTTCCTCAATAAGCCCTACTTTTTTCATCTCTTGGATACTTGCCAGAACAGTATCAAAGACTCTTTGCTGCTGAAGTGACATTTGCTTTTTTATTTGAACCATTTTAATGTAATCATTATGTTTATACAGATCTTCTACTGGATACCTAATAACTGCCATTTTATGCCTCGTTCTATTATTTGATTGATTATACCAAAAAGTTGAGATTTTGGAATCATTTGTTATATTTTGGAATATTAAGTTACATATCGGAATATTAAAGCATTTTTTGTGCCAATTGTGTTATAAATGAATCAAAATAAGTTATATATAGCGATTTTAACTATTATTTACTAATATGCTCTAACAACAAGCCATCTTTATATACATATTGCTTCTATAAAGAACTATAACTTTATCTTCCACAAAAGGATATAACTATAACCTTTTCTTCCCAAAAGCCAATTGTCATCTTTCAAATATAACTTTTTATTCCTGTGGAAGGAAAAAATTTGCATTTTAAATAAAATACTCTGTCAAAAGGGCATATTTTTCTCTTTTTTTAATATTTGTTTCAACTTGAAATGAAATGTATCGTGAAAAATTGGAATAAAAAGTTATATTTGGAAGATTTTGTTTTATTTCGAGCATATTTAGTTATAAATCAAGAAGAAAATGTTCTAATTGTGGAAGAATAAGTTATACATATGGAATATAAAGTTATATTAACTACACTCTAATACCCTATTCTACGATATTTTGAAAAACTTAAATCTCTTAAATCTCTTAAATATAATTAAACTCTCTCTAAAACTTAGAGACACTTTACTAAATTTTACTCACGATGTAGTGAGTAGTGTTGAATTTTTAATAATATTTTACTAGAATTAGTCAAATGAATGTAAAAGGAGCTTACATGGATGTAATTGCAGTTGCTAATCAAAAAGGAGGGGTTTCAAAAACCACAACCTCTCACGCCCTTGCAATAGAATTTTCTGAAACTCTCAAAAAAAAGGTTTTGTTAATTGACTTTGATCCACAAGCAAGTCTGACAACAATCTTCAATTTAAAGGGAAAAGATTTTATAGGAACACACGTTAGTAATGTTGCTAAAATATTTGATAAAGAGTGTCCAGAACCAATCAAACTTAGTGACACCCTATTCTTTCTTCCAGCAAATAAAGATCTTACTACAAAAGGTGAAAGCGCAATTAAAGCAAAAGAGATGATGCTTTCAAGATATATAAAAGAGATTGAAGGCCACTATGATATTGTTTTAATTGATACGAATCCAAAATTTGATTCTCTTGTAGTTAATGCAATTTTAGCATGTAATAAACTATTAACTCCAATTGCGACTGGTTCACTTGATGAAGCAGGTACAGATGAACTGTTTGCAGACATAAGCGATTTACTTGAAATTTACAATAAAAGTATTGATGCAGTGTTTTTACTTCCTACTAAATTTAATAAAAGCCGTAATGATGATAAAGAGGTTTTAGCTGTCATACAAACCTCTGCACCAAGATATCTTAAAACATTAGAACCATTTAAAAGCACACACATAGAAGTTTTAGACACAATTCCTGAAAGAGCTGTCTTTAAAGATGCAGTAGGTGCACGTTTTGGAGTGAGAAAATATATTGAAGAATATCAAACCTCCAAAAAAGACATTTTATTAATCTTAGAGAATGTAGCAAAACAAATTCTCAAAGGGGGTAAATGATGGCTCCTAAAAAACCACCAAGAGTTTCAGCTTTTGAAGAAAGTATTGAAGAAAAGGCATCAAAAATTGACGATAAGCTCAAATTATTGGAAGCTGCAACAACGGATCAAAGCAAATTAAGAGAAGTCTTAATTGCAGATATTATTGCTCCAAAATTTCACGATAGAACTGCTCCAAGTAAAGCTTCTATTTTAGAACTAGCAAAAAATATTGAAGCTGTAGGTTTGCAACAACCGATTGTACTCAGAAAGATGGCAGATGGTCAATTAGAAAGGATTATCGGCTTTCGACGAATTGAAGCTATGAAATTGTTGGAAAAAAGCTTTATCCCTGCAATAGTTTTGGAAAATGTAAGTGATGCAGATGCAACATTAATGATGGTATCTGAAAACCTTCAAAGAGAAAATCTAAATGTTTACGATGAAACCGTTGCTTTATTAGAGTTTATTTCGGTATCGTTAGATAAGAGTACTGACCAGATAAAAAGTTTTCTTTTTAAAATCAAGAATTATTATGGAGGAAAAATACAAGAGATCAATGAAGATGAAAAAGAATCCCATGAGCTTATCAACAAGATTCTTGAACGTACCGGTAAATTTAACATTCAAACATTTATTAATCGTTTAAGAGTGTTGAAACTTGATTCAATCATTATTAATGCTATGAGAGATAATAAAATTACATACTCAATTGCAATTGAACTTCAAAAGTTAAAAGATTCATCTTTAATTCAACAAATTATTGACGAGATTGTTGATAGAGGAATGACAACAAAAGAAATCGTTGAAAGAGTTATTTCATTGAATGGTGGCAATGAAAGAGTGAGGATTTCTCCATTTACAGAATTGAAAGCTACACTAAATGATAAAAAATATAAAAAATTATCTTCTGAAAAAAAAGATGAAGTAGAACAGCTTCTCAAACGTCTAAAAGAATTGCTAAATTGATTACTCACGATGTCGTGAGTAATCTCATTGAAATGGGTTTTTAACCATTTTTTCTGTATCAAATAGAGAGACTTTATCAGGTAAGTCTTCTCTCTTTAACACATTTACTATCGCATCAATTTGTCTTTTTAAATCAAGTGCACTTTCAAACCCTTCTTTATCTTTAGTGATATCAATTTGACCGTAAATTTGCACTCTATCAAGTCTATTTTCGACTGTTAAAGTACCGCCTATACTAGCAACGTCACTTTCATTTGCAAAAGGAGAAATTGAAGGAGTAATTAGCATTGAACTTGCCTTAATGTTTTTGTTGTTTTGGTTCAGGAAGCAAAAGCTTATCTGACTTTTGTATTTCACTCATTTTTGGAAAGAAGTTTATTCCAGCAAGGCTTTCTAACTCTTTAATTGATACAACCCTGTATTCTCTTCCTGGTGCATTTTCAGTGATATAAGCTGCACCTTTATTTTGTTTTGTTGAAAATACAATTTTATAAATGAATGTTGGCACGAGTACACCGCTACCAATAGAACGGATATGTTCTCCGATAAATAGTGGACCAGTAATTACATACACACTTCCTTCTTTTTTTGCTAAGTACCTTGTTGCAGATTCGATATCAGACCAGATACCAGCATTATTCTCATGAATTTGGGGAATCATATTAGCCAAAGAAAATGACTCTGCTTGTGCTGTCGGTGTTGAAAAGTCAGCGCTTGGACTAAGATGACCGCGATCCATTCCACTTTTTACGAAATCGCTTAATTCTGATCTTTCACCTTTTGGTAAACGGCTTTCCTCATGAAAAACGTCTTTACGCGATGGTTTTGATTCGAGATTTTCTCGTACTAAATATTCTGCACTCCAAAGAGGTGTTTTAGAGAGTCCAGAGTGCATAACACCATACGCTTCAAAACATAACTCTTTGGTTTTTTGAGTGAGTTTTTGGTTCTCAATTGATGGTGCATCGCCATTAAAATAAAACTGTGGACAATTTGTCGTAGCTGCAAACGATAGTGTAGTTAATAGAGCTAAAGCCCCAACAAATAGCATTTTTTTCATAGAACTCCTTTATACATAAATTGTATCAATTTTCTTGTCTGCTTGTAAAAAATCCAATACAGCACGTAATGAGAGTAGGGGAGGGCAGTAGAGTTTTTCGTTTTCTTGTTCCAGGCGAACTCTAAAGTTCTTTGCTTTGCCAGAAGTTATTTTAACATCCTTGCCAATAATTGAATTCAATGAAGTTAACTCATTTAAAGTAGGGTGTCTTAATGGTTCACGAGAGATCATGCTTAGCAAGTAGGGGAGTGTACCTTTGAAGTTCTGCACATCCCAAACAGAAGCCAACATTAAAATTACATCGAGAATGTCTTTATTTATATTTGACATAAACGCCATTTCACTAGAAAAGCCGTTGTGCATTGGGTCAAACAAAGGAGGCAATTCCATAAGAGGCTTTTTAAATGCCTTCTTTTTCTCATTTACTAAATCAATCATTTGTGCAGCACAATCATACCCTACAAAAAACACACCTCTATCCTCTTTGTTGGCAATCGCTGTGTATGAAAATATAAAGAATTTATCTTTGAGATCACCACAACAACCGTTCTTTTTTTGTCCTGGTATGAGTTTTAGGTATGCAAGCGGATTTAGGTAGTAATTTTCTACAACTTCTTTTTTTCTGTCACCATAACAATCGTTGTCATGAATAGCCATAAATACCTCCTTAATTATAAAACGCAGAGCGAAAACAACCTTCTTGTCTCCAAAATTAGTTCTTCGACGGTTGGTTTGTCTATTTTTTGTCGTTTATATACTGTATTTCTTTCAGTCGCACTCAAAATAGCATGTATTTTGTCCTTAAATTTTTCAAGTTCTTTTTTTGTTGGCGCTTTTCTGTAATACAACAAATTGTCATATATATCATAGAGAAGCCATGCAAATGAACGAGCAAGTAGTATTTCCTCAACGGTTGGTTTTCTTTTAGATTTCTTCATCGAATAACTCTTGATTCTTGCTTGAATCATTAATGAAAAATTTTGCGCGTGTGGTGGCCACATAATAGATGTTAGCTTCTTCGATAATGTCTTTTGCTGTGTCTTTAATATCCAGATAGATCTTTGGTAAATAAGGAAAGTCATTTTCTAAATCAACCCTATCAAATTCTAATCCTTTACTCGCATGTGCAGTCACGAGGACAATGCGATCATCTTGCACATCTTTTAGAGGATTACCGTTTTCATCACGAGGACCTTTGAAGGCAATCGACGCTTTTTTATAAAGAGAGTAGAGTCCTTTTTTATAGCGTTGAGCAATTGATAGTGATGATTTCAATTCAAGTGAATTGGTTTCTTCGATGTATTTTTCTAGGGATGTTTTGTTGCGAAAATCTTTTAAATATTCAAACTCAGGTCGCGTGATTTTTTCCCATTCACCTGATATCCAATGATGTAAGCTAAGTGCAGTCGCAAATATGGATTCAGGATGCTTTAAAAGCTTGTAATCATCATCAAATTCGGCTAGGTTTTCGATCATCTTTGCATTGGTTCTAGTAATTACGGCATACGTTTCATCTTGAGGCTTTTGAACACATGCAGAAATAATGGGGATCTTTTCACCTTTGTAGTGATTTAAAATAAAATTTGCTCTTTCAACAATGTTTGGAGCACATCGAAATGTTTTTGTAAGGTACAAGTTAAAATCCGATTCAACTTTGTCCATCGCATTTTCAGCGCCTCTCCATGCATAAATCGATTGATGCGTATCACCGACAATAATTTTAGCAGCATCAATATTTAAAAAGATATCAAGCGTTACATCATTAGTGTCTTGTCCTTCATCAAGCAACACATAGTCATAGTTAGGTAGCTGTTTATCCTCAATAAGTTGATACTGTTTCAAATAGAACGAATGTGTCATATATCGTGTGCCATTAACCATCTCAAGATAGACTTTATAGGCAATTTCATGCGCTGCACTCGATTTAGGGTTTAATTTGCGTTTATTGGAGCTTAAAAACGCATTGAGAACCATAAGAGCTTCACATGCAAGCGAATAATCAATTGTGTACCAGTTAGCTAAATCGATAGGCTTATAATCCAGGTTTTGTACCGTTGCCCCCAGAGATGAGACAATCCTTCGGTATGCTAGCGAATGTGTTGTTAGAATAGTGACGTTTTTTGGAAATTTCTTTTTGCTTTCTTCAACAATACTGCTATTGAACGCTAAATAGAGAAACCGTTTATGAGGTAATGCTTGGGCAATAGCAATTAAGGTTGATGTTTTACCTGTGCCGGCGAATGCGTTTATTTTTAAAATTTCGTTAGAGCAGAGTTCTTTGACAAGTTTTACGATCTCTTCTTGTTCTTCAGTGAGTTGATAACCCATCTAATTCCTTCATGATTTCGTGAATTGATACACTCAAATTCAAATCTTCCAGTGCCGAAATGACTAAATAAGCCATGACTGAATGATTTCTCTTTGAACAACTAGAGCAACATTCAAACTGTTTCAAAAGAGATTTAGAAGCACTTATTGAAAAATGCTGTGAGTTTTCTAATTGATCATAGACCTGTTTGCATTTTAGATAAGAGCAATCAGTTTTTTGAGTCATAGTTATGGTAGGTATGTTGGTGTTTTTTTTGAAAAATACATTGTACAAGGGTTAGACGTAGCCTCTTTTTTTTCAGATACTCTCTTTTGGCTTTTTCAACATCAAAACGCGTATAACACACTAAGATTTTATCATTATGAACAATTTTCATAATCTAGGACTTTATATTGAGATAATCTTCAACTTTGCATGGTTTGCCAAAGAGAAAGCCTTGTAAATAATCAGGATTTGCAATCATCACTTTTTCGTGTACTTCTTCAGAGGATATGTACTCAACGATCGCTTTTTTACCATTTGCTTGGATGAGTTGGACGATATGGTGCAAAGAAACTTGTTTTGAGTAATCTGATTCAATGTCTTTAATCAATGCTCCATCGATCTTGATATAGTCAAACACATCTTCAGCATCGTATATTTTATTAAGCGTTGAAAACTTACTTCCAAAATCATCGAGTGCAAATTTAAAACCAAATCTTTTTTTGATGTTTTTAATGCTTTCAAATGTTTTAGGATTATCAATCGATGCGTGTTCCGTGATTTCAATAACACAACGGTTCGTATCAAGATGATACTCTGGTGATAAAAATAATGACTCAAGAAACTCATCAATTCCAAGATCAATTTCTATGGACGATATATTAAGAGAAAAGGTCATATCGGGATATTTAGCTTGGAGTTCACAGATGCTTTTAAAGAGATGTTTTGCAAGGCGTAAGCGCATTTGAATGTTCATATCAGGAATAAAGTCCGCAGGAAAATGTGTTTTCCCACCAAACTCTACACGGGAGAGAATCTCATAAAAGTGTACTTCTTTGGTAACAGCATCAACAATCGGCTGAATAACTACACAAAGATGCTGTTTTAAAAATTCACTAAATATCTGCGTCATGACCATTCCTTTTTAGTAGAAAAATTTCGCCTCTCAAAACAGCTAGATTGATTTGTTTTTGGAGTGTCTCTTCATCTTCACGCGTTAAATTATGCGTATTAGATATATTTGCCTTTAGATCTTGTAAAACTGAGAAAAAGTGCATATGTTCGCAGTTTTCACAGTGTTTGAAAATAGTGTCTAAATTATTTGGGGTAGGGTATATGCAATAAAGTTTTTCACAAAAAGGTGTTACATTATCAAGATCACCAACTTTTACAAAACACATAAGCTGTAACCTCGATGTATTTTTCGTGATAAAATTGCTTTGACATATCTTTCAGCCTCTGCTCGTGTATGAAAAGAGTGTTCAATCATCCCTGTTGGCTTTTTATAGCTTACACTTCCAAAAATACGCTGCACTATATGATCTCCAAAAAGGTTGATTAGTGAAATAATTTTATAGTAACGTGTATGTCCCTTGTTTGTCGTTCTAGTTAGATAGTGCAACACGTTCTATCTCCTTATTTTTGTGAGTGGATAGTTCACGTTTCACTTTCGACATAACTTTAAGTGCATAATCATTACCTTCAATCTTCCCGTTGTAGCACGTTAATCCTTTCCAATTGTGTCCAAATCGATTAAAACAATCTGAGAGAATATATGCGCCAACGGCAATATTGGTTTCAGGGTTAAAGAGATCTTTTGCCTCAATGCCTTTTTTTCGTAACATCGGTAGGTGAATAGAGTTGATTTGCATTAAACCAAGATCATACGTTCCATTCGTGTTTTTATTGACTGCATAGGGGTCTAAACCGCTTTCATGCTTGGCTACACCCCACAAAAGTTGAGGAGGAATGCTATACGCATTCCCGTATTTCTCAAAATAAGTACCATACTCAGCAGCGTTCACAAGAATAGCACTACAGAGCATCAAAGAAAGCTTATTTAGAGGCTTCGTCATTTTGCGATTGCAGAGCCTTCCATTTTGCGAACTCTTCAGCATGCTCAAAATACTCATTCATTTTTTCAGCATCATCAATATCTTTTTTAAATAAGCGAACATAAAAACTCTCATTGAACTTTGTATCAATCTTTTTAGAGATTTTTTTAAGCGCATCTGAAAATTCAACCACAGCTTTTCGGTACATAATATTTGCATCTCTTAAATCTTGCGGTTTTTTTCGCATTCTCATCGCTACAGGCATTTCAAACAGATCTTCTACCATTAGCCCCATATTGTAAAAGCAGGTAGCCTCAGCAGAGAATAGAGGTTTAATTACCACAGAACCTCTTTGTTGTGCGATCACCTCTTTTTGCTTTTGTTTCGCTTCAGCAAATTGTCTTCTTGCCTCTCGTTCAGCTTCTATTTCTTCTGGCGTCTTTTGTTGAGAAGTTGATTTCTCTTTTTCATCCATAGAACTCTCCTTATAGGTTTATACGAAATTCTACATTATCTCTAAAATAAATTTTGTCAAAAAAAAATTAATTTGTGTCAAAAAATATTTATCAATTTATTGGTTGAAAAAGGTAAACGAATGCCATTTAATATGTTTTTGAATGCCATTTAATACATGCACGAATGCCATTTAATACATTTTTAGCAAATCCGAATGCCATTTAGTACATATGCGAATGCCATTTAATATGATTTCGAATGCCATTTAGTACATGCTTAAGATATTAAAGAACTCTAAAGACTAAGAGTTATAGACTCTTATAGTCTTTAGAGAGTTAATCTATAATTTTTTCGATTTCGAAAAGAGAGTTAAATGGGGAATCTAATTCGAGGATATTTTGAGAATCTGGAAAATAGAGTTTTAGCGTATAGTTTTCTTGATGAGGATGAAATTGAATTGACTCAATTTTTGCACAGGTCTTAATGCCTTTTTCAAACCATTGACGAGTGATGGTTTTTCCAATAAGATCTTCAACTTCCAAATTGGAAGATATTGTTTTAGATAAATTTGTAATTGAGCTGATGAATGATATTTGATCGTGCTGGACATACTCAAATGTTCGATTAAATTCATCATAGTTGATTAAAAATCTCTCTTTTAGGTATTCGCTCTCTTTTTTCAGTTCTCGTAACAAACTACGTTTATTAACATCGCTTAGATCTTCAAAGGGATATCCAATTGTAAAAAGTGTCTTTTCTAAATTGATTTTAATGCGATGATGCGTCAATAAGAATCTTACAATGGTTTTTATAATAGAGTTTTTAATGGTTAGAATTGATGGAAGAAGCTTTTGGTAATTTACCGATAGATCTTTAGCATAGAATTTAACATACCGTTCATCTAGTTCAATGCAATACATTTTTTTATCGGCTTTATAATCAAGATGCTTGATGATATTAAAGTCAAAGCTATCACCATCTTTGTTTTTAAAAGAGATTGTCGTATCTCGGATTTCTTCAAGTTTTGTGGCTAACCAAGCTTGATTATTGCTACCAGTGGTATTGCCAAAATATGAAATTAAGACTCTTCGTCGTGAAAAGAATATTTTCATACTCCCATGATCGGTTTGCTCATAATTGGTAGCATTGAGATAAATGCAATCAAGTAGGTCCCTATGAACCTGACATAAAAGTACACGCCCACGCATGCTGCTTTCACCCCAAGAGGTTGCAACAGTTCTTGTACCTTTATTCTTTAAAAAGTTAAGAGCAATTTTAGAATTGTGTGATATTTTTTCAAGAGGTGAGAAAATAGGCACACGAAGTTCTGAAACGGTGGCATTACTTCTCTCAATTTTTCCTACAACATCAAACAATGATTGTGTTACAAATTTTGTTGCTTTAGACATTTTTATTCTTGGAGTCTTTGTTATGTTTCTCATGAGAAATGCAATCTTTAAGATTATTCATAATCCACACTCTTAATCCAAAATAGGTCATTTTATATTCTAATTTATCCTTCAAAAGAAGGAAAATAGCTTTATAGTTCAAACCTTGAGAGAGGTATTTTTTTATTAAACGCTTGTGTTTAAAAAGCTGGTTTGCTTTTCCCATTTTTTAGCCTTAAATTTAAAAGTAACGAATTATACAAAAAATATTTACAAAAATTAAAAAATATTGTAAAATTTTTCAATTAAAATTAAAATCTGAGGTCGGAATATGAAGGTTAGATTATCACATCATGGCGTACAGCGCTTGTTTGAGAGAGTTTATAAAAAGGCACAAAACAAATCACATGATAAAGCATTAAGCTTTATCCAAAAAGCCCTAGAAAAGGGGAGTGTGGCCGTCAATGATGCCAACCAAACATTGGTGCTTTATGCAAATAACTTGTACATTTTCAGAAAAGAGTTGTTTAAAGAAATTGAACAGCTTGTGTTTGTGACGGTTAAAACAAATCAAGAATATCGATTGAAGCTTTATAACCGAGGTTGTGAGCGCACGATCCATCATAGAAAAGATTTTAGATTGTGTGCATAGGGTCAAAGATGAACAATACAATCGAAACGATAAATTTTACGTCTTTAGAAGCACTAAAAAAATCAAAAAAAGATTCTCGCTACATTAGTGTCAAATATTTGGTAATTGGATGTTTAATCATACTACCTCTTTTCTTGGTGTTGTCATGAACATCACAATCATTAATGCAGAAACAATAAGTAAAAAACGTATTCCTCAACTAACGGCATATGTTAATGGGCTCTTACGCGGTGATTTTTTTGTTGAACAAAATTCAAGAAAAGAAATTGGTATTCGCCAAAACGGATTGATTGTGGCCAATATATCTATTGAGAATAGAGAAGACAATTATTCTATCTCATTAAGAGAGGAAGATGAACATTATGCTGTATGAGCTACAAGAAAGAAGTCGCTGGATAGATATACAAGCAAATAGTCTAAGGGAGCTTGAAGTAGCCCTTAGTTATCTAAATCCTTTTCAACTTTCTTTAGCAAACACGCTTTTAAAAAAGCAATATAACATTATGGCAAATGGCATCGGTGAAGAGATTGAGTGTATCGAATGCAAAAATGAGAATAGGCAATACGAAATCAATGTAATTTTTGTGAAAATGAATAAAGAGAAAGGAACAAATTGAAAAAAATAACAGTCATTGTATTGATTACTTCATTATTTTTTGGATGTAGCTCAAAACAATCAAACTTTAGATCCGAGTTAGGTCCTTTTACTGGATCTTTTATCGTTCATCCCTATGATGATTTCCCTATAAGCCTATTTCTTGATGAAAAGCCTGATTGTTTTTACACGGGATATGTCAAAAAATTCGATAGCAATACGGAGCGTTTTAGTATAAAAATTAATAAGGAGATTTGTCAAAATGGCACAACAAAAGATGTTGATGGTTATGTTTATGATGAATATAGTATGCCTGGAGTAAAGAGTTTAACTGTAGGTACCAAAGTTGAAATGTTCATTATTAAACGTTAAAAAGTTAAGCACAAAAAGTAATTTCATAGAGCTCATAGCGGTGGGCTCTATTGAGATTATCAAAAAAGGAAGATGTATGACAATAACAAGACCTCAGATCAACCTCGATGAAAAGACACCTGAAGAGTTGAGACGTTTACTTGATTCTGTAAAAGTGAATCCTACAATGGAATTTAAAGATAAGCAGTATTGGATAGGCGAAATCAATGCTCGTTTGAATGGTAAAACGCTCGATATCACAAAAGCCATGCAGATCAAAAAGGAAATTGAAGAAGGTATGGCTGATTTAGAAGATGTAGGAAACTGATATGCCAAAAAGTGGAATCGAATGGACACAACATACCTGGAATCCAATCAGAGGATGCACAAAAATTAGTGCTGGTTGTCAAAATTGTTACGCTGAAAATATGGCCAAACGATTTGGTAAAGAATGCCGAGAAACTCCGAGCGATATACTATGAAGCATTCATTGGCTTATCTATGTTCAGCATTATTTTTTGGATTCTTAGCGTATTGTTGCTATGACTTTATTGTTTCTATAACCACTGAATCATCATATGGAGAAAAATTTGTTGCTGCTTTTCTACAAGGTGCATCGATAATATTTGCTGGATTTTGTTTTGTATCCATTAAGTCATTTTGGACATCACTTAAGATATGACATTATTTAATGATTGAAATACTTAAAATATCGTTTTAGAAGTATATAGTGGCAAATTGCTAGCCTTTTATATACTTCAATATTAAGTAAAGGAGTCTTTATGACTGAAATTACACGTTTCATCGCTAAACTCTCAGCAAGAGCGAATAGCGATACCGTTTCCAACCCCTATCAGGATGTCAATAAGGCAAAAAATCTTGAAGCCTATTTACGTACAGCAGTAGAACAAAAGATAAAGTGTCTTTTTGTTGGAGAAGCGCCTGGTTATAGAGGATGCAATCAAACAGGTATCCCATTTACAAGTTATGAGCAATTAAAAGAGGGTGTTCATCCTTTCATCGACTCATTTGTGAATAATATAACAGTCACGAATCCAGGAACGACTGAAACAACGGCTAAGATTTTTTGGCAAGGTCTTGTAGAAAACAATAAGTTTAATGCCGTTGCTTGGAACACCTTTCCATTTCATCCTCACGTGAACAACGGTACAAAAAATAGAGCTCCTACATCTGAAGAGGTTCAAGAGGGGCTAGTTTACTTATTGCTTATGATTGACATTATTAAACCTAGCACAATTATCTCCGTTGGAGGATATGCCGATTCTCTACTTAGGGAAAGGGATATAGAGCATTTTCATGTAAGACATCCAAGCAATGATTGTAAGAAGGCTTTTCCTGCTCAGCTAAAAGCTGTTATTGATACTGTTAAGGCATTGGAAGCGAAGTCATGAAGATAGTAATCTGTATCTTGTTATTATTCTCATTTCTGTTTTCATGCGGAGGCACTTGTATAGAGTGCCATCCTAAACTTGTTCCTGTAGTAAGCGATACTGATCACTCTATTTTGAATGCTTGCGTATCGTGTCACAATAAACCAGTTCAGCATGGAAACGCTTGCGGACAAGATTGTTTTGATTGCCATCAAAAAGAAAAGCTCTATTCAGATCTAAATGTTGCAGAACATCAAGCTCTTAAAGAGTGTTTTGAATGCCACAAAGACAGAGCGATGATGAAGTTTCAAAAAAATCTTCAATCAAAAGAACGACAAAAAACGTTGAAAGAAATTTTGAATTGAGTAAGAGATGCCTATAATCACACAGAAAGCCACTAAAAAAGCGAAAGCTATAGCGTATGCTGTCAAAGTTATTCAAAATGAGGGAAAGCTCTCAACGGGCTCGCAAGAGCATCTTAAGGCAATGTTTGAGGAGGGCAGTTATATTTTGAAGAACAACAATCAGAAGCAAACGATTTTTCAAGTATCAAGCACCATATTATATGAGCATTGGAAAAGTGGCGACAAACCAGTTTTTTATAGACAGTTATCAAAAGGTCATATGAATTATTGTCTTGAACCTAAAGTAGAATATCAATCTTATCAAATGTGTAAAAATGCTTTGGATAGTAGGTTTACTATGGACATAACAGCATCCATGAAAGGGGTTAAATAGCAATGTTCTTTGGTAGTTTTCAGTATAGAGTCGATACATTTTCCAAGTCAGAGAAGTATCCGATTTTTCTTATAAATAAAGTTTGTTTCCCGAGCATGGATCATTTCTTTGCAGTTTGCAATGCAAGTATAGAGAGCTTTTTTAAAAGCGGTGGTGATGTTAATACCTTTATGCATCTTATCAGCACTCTTCATTCAGAAATGCTTTGCATTTATCAAAAAACTCGGTTTAATGTAACAATAGAATCATTAGATGAACGATGTACTTGTATTATTCCCTACACTAACGAACAAGACGTGTGTGCATTAATTACTTCTCAAGAAGATATGGTGTTAACAACTAGAAACAATAAGTCAGCAAAGATTTTATTTACAGTCATTATTAACGAAGATCTTCATTGGTATTTTTGCGATGGAGGTTATATTTTCATCGATAATGTTTTAGAAGGGAAATTTTGCCTTTATTTAAACTGAATCATTTTTTCCTTTTTTAAGTGCTTTTTTGTTTATTATCAATATAATATATAAAAAGTATTTAAAAAGGAGCTATTTCAATGTTAAAGAAAATACCTCTCGAACTTCTTAAAGACAACCCTCTCCAGCCTCGTTTTGATATTAAAATTGATGATGAAAGTACGATAGACCTTGCAAACTCCATCAAAGAAAATGGATTACTTCAACCAATAAAAGTTTCAGCAAGCAAAGATGGACATTACACTATCATATTTGGGCATAGACGTGTAATGGCTCACAAGCGTTTAGGACTTCAAGAAATTGAAGCGATCGTAGTTAACATTGATGAGAATAGCACTGAATCAAGAATTAATGCTCTTATAGAAAACATACAGCGCGAGAATCTAAATCCTATTGAAATTGCAAAAGCCTACAAAGATGCACTTGATAGTGGACTAACTCTTGATGAACTTAGTACAAAGTTAGGCAAATCAAAACCAGTTATTGTCAAAGCTATAAAATACTATTCGCTTGATGATAGAATCAAAGACTATTATACTAATCACTCAAATGCCAAAAAAGATGCGAATGTCCTCTATGAGATCTCGAATTGTATCAAGGAAGGCGATGCACAGTGGGAAGTCTTTCAAATCTATCAAAATGAGAAGATGAAGCGTGATGAACTTTTACGTCTCATTGCTAATTACAAAGAAAAGAAAGCCTTTACTAAAGAACTCGATGTTGGTGTCAATGTATCGTATGACCATCAAGGAATTAAACTAAGAGCCAACTTCTTAACGGCACTCACGACTGATAAAAAAACACAACTTGAAAAAGAACTCAAATCACTTTTAGACAAATACCGCATTTAACTCCACGATACTTTTCTCATGAGAAATAAGCCTCTAGGTTGATACGTTTTTTATTCCTAGAGGTTGTTTTTTCGTCTCTAAACCAATGTAAAAACGAGTAAATCATCAAAACCCCTAGTACGTGAGGGTTTGTAGCACTTTTTTTGATAAAAAGGTATTACTATTTTGGCATATATAGTGTAGAACGCTAATGTAGTGAGTCTTACTACTATTCATTTTGCATTACTAATTTTAGGATATATTGTAAAGATTTCAATGTTAGATAATTTTACTATACTAATTTTGTATATATTAATTAACATAATAAAGTTTTATAAATTACACTACCAGTTCTGATATATTTTTATAAAATTAAACTAATTATTTGATAAAATACAAAAAAATAAGTATAAAGGATCATTATGTCTAAAGTCTATTCAGCAATAGAAGAGCTTATGAAAGAAGAAGCAATGGCAAAAAGCACACGCTTTAGAGATTCAATTTCTGGAACAATCAAGAAGGAAATTTCACAAAAGATTATGAATAGAACCCTTCCTTTTCCAATCAAAGTGAAGATAACAGAGGTGAGTGTTCGCTACTATTTTTTCAATCAAAAAACAGCGATGGCAAGAAGAGAACCATTGACTGCGACACAAAGAGCTATTCTCAATAGTGCAAAAGCATTGCATAAAAAAGAGATTGCCCGCATAAAAAAAGCCTTTAAAACGATTGAATCAAATATTATCAATGAGATCCAAGATACAAAAGGTGTTGAGATAGAAAAAATAGTAGATTTTGTAAAGCTAATGTGGCTAAATGAAGAATTTTTTATAGCAAAAGAGAAGATTCGTTCTTACGTTTATGCTTTTTCAGTCTTTTATTCAGGATGCAAGCCAAAGAAGAAAAAACAAAGCAAAAAAATTTCCGTTTCTCATGAGAAATATTGACTAAATTATATATAAAAGATATAATTTTTTTATTGGCATAAATTTTTTTAGTAAATTATTTATTTTTTAGCTAAATTAGATTTATTCAATATTAGTAAAATTGTTTTAAGAACTTAATTACATCATTAGGAGCTATTTAATGAGAACAAAGCTTCAAAAAACACAAAGAGGGGGATAGTATGGGGCGAGTAAGTACAGATGATATTGATTCAGATAAGCCAATTTTTAAAACGACTATCTGCTTTAGAGGGATTGCTAAAGAGTTTATTCTTGAATTGGAACACAATAAATCTAATGTTATTAATGCACTTATATCCGATGCTATTGATAATGGCAGTATTGTGGATATCTTGAGAAAGCTATTGCCTGGAAAGAAGGTTGATATGCTTGTAGAAAAATATAATATAAGTCAATCTTTACAACTAGAACCAATTAAAGAATCAACACATTTAAAACAAGAAAATAAATTAGAACAAGCAGATCAAATGAAAAGCCAACGGTTAGTATTACGTGGAAAAAATAATGGACAAGGAGATAAAAAAGATGGATTCGATTTTTAAAATAGGAGTTGATGTAGGTTTCGGTCATACAAAGTATGCCTATAAAGACGAAAAAGGCGAGTTGGTACTTGGAAAATTCCCAAGCGTAGTTGCAATTGCAGAAGATAATCTTAACGAAATTTCAGAAGGTGTTCACGTTTTTGAGAATGCCATGTATTATGTTGGAGAAATGGCTTTAAAACAACCTAACCATGCGATTAGAGAAATAGTTACATATAAAGACTTAGAAAAATATGCACCGCTACTTATTGCGCATGTCTTTAGTTTGGAAGGTATTGAAAGCGATAGTGTGAGCTCCATCACATGTGGGTTATCACCAGCGCACAAAGGCAATTCCGCTAATTTCAAAAATAGAATTTCAAATTTCGAGATTAATGGGAATTCTTACTCATTTGATATTGTGCTTTTACCACAAGGTGTTGGTGCTGTTCAGGCAATAAAATACTTTGATGGCAATGATGAAGTCACAGAAGCAAGTGATTATCTTGTAGTGGATATCGGCTTTAATACAATGGATGTGATCTTTGTTTATAATCAACAGATTCAAAGAGGTAAAATCAATGAAGACAACTCATTTGAGAAAAAAGGCGCGATAAACATTGCTGAAATGATGCAAAAACACATTAAAGGTTCATTTGGTAGAGACATTACTCTCAAAGAGTCTTTAGCAATTGTAACGCAAGGCAATTACCGTTTACGAGGGGCAGTTAACGACTTGAGTCATGAAATTAAAATGTTTAAAGAAGAATACACCAGAGGCATTATGGATTTTTTAGAAGCGAAGTATGCCAATGAGTTCGACAAAATGGAAAAAATTTGCTTTGTTGGTGGGGGAGGATATTTCATCGATATCAAATACGCAGAGCATATTGATACATTTAGACATTCTGAATATTTTAATGCCATTGGTAATTTAATCTTTGAAGCGTAATTTTTATAAAATTAAATACATCAATAATTCGAGCAGAAATTTTAACGAGCCATCAATATGGATGGCTTATTTAAGAATTTTGCAAAAGATTGGGGCTATTTTATAAAAATAAAAAAAAGACTTATAAACACCAAAATAACTAATGACAATGCACCAATTATTAATATCTTTCTTTTCTCGGCGGCTACTTTTTTCTTTTCTGATTCTTTGTGCTCAGCGATTTGACAAATTGAATTATACAAATTATTTATTTTTATAAGAGTCTTATCTGTTTTGTCGATACTTAATATTGAAATTTTTTCCATCAAGTTATCAATTGAGTCAGTTTTGGATTCTATGCGTTTCAAATTCAGTAGAGCAATTGTTCTCAGTGAAAATTGGTTCTTTTGAGATATTCTCTCAATACTGGAATTAACGGAGCCTAAGATGATCAATATATTTGCATCTATCTCTTGCATTTGTTGGTCAATTCTATTCAGCATACCTCGATGAATTGTATTTACTGATGAGTCAATATTTGAACTTGTGATTTCAATGAGAGCTTTTATTTTTTCATAAATTTGGTTACTCAAGGCTTCTGTCGAATTCTGTAAACGCTCATATTTTGCTTGTGACCTGTTTTTGATTGACGTAAATAACAAGCTTAATGTTTTAAATAGTTCTTCTTTTTCATTTCTAGTTTTATTATTGTGTTCTGTTATAGCCGTAGCGAAAACCGATGGGGTATGATAAACTTTATCAACGATGCTGTGAATAAACGGTTGATCTTCTGCATGCCCAAGTGCAGCGCATACTGGAACATTTGAATTTACAATAGCTTCTATAATAGTTTCATGAGAAAAAATACTCATAGACTCATCTTCTCTTCCACCTCTAAAGAAGACTATGACATCATAATTATTAGATTTCATGCTTTCAAAAGTTGATGCTATCTCTTCGGATGTAGTGCAATGGACTATCTCAACTTTCTTGGGATTAATATTCAAATTTTTAAGGATATCATCTCTAATTTCCGAGTTTTTAGATGTGATTGCTAAGATAGAAGTAACAACTCTAGGGAAATCTTTTTTGACTCTATTGTAATGGCCTTTTGATTCGCAGTACAAATGCAATCTACGACGCAATAATTCTCTATCTGATACTCCCGTTTCTTTGATGGCACTAGGTATGATAGTAATGTGACCAGATTCTGTTATGAATATTTTTTCGATTTTAATATCAATTTTAATCCCTATTTTGTCTCTGCTATCTGCTGATAAGCTGTCATAGTAGTTTTTTACAATTTTGTTTGGGATTCTGATTTTCACATTATAATTTTTTTTACTACCGTTGTACGTGCCATTAAAAAAAGAATAATAGCCTTCTTTTGATGGCTTAAGTGCTTTATCAATAGATATATCAGTGATTACAAGTCCACGTAAAATGTCTAAGTGTTTTTCATAAATTTCATTAACTTTAGTGTAAAGATCTTCTAATGAGAAAAGTTCGCTAGAACCCATAAGACTATCGATTTTCTTGGAAGGTTATTTTGAGAAAGTGTTTAAGTGCGACTGCAATTACTCTCGCTTCATCTCTTAAGGAGACGACTTCAGAAAGGTCTATTGAATCTTCTTTGGAAATGGCTTCGAGTTTATCTTTGATTTCGATAAGTCTTGTTTCTTTTTCTTGGTATTCTTTTGAATCGGAAATAGTTATCTCTTGCATAGTATTCCTTGAATATAATTTTATGATTTTATCAAAAAACTTGAATAACTTTAGCAAAATAATAGATATTTTAAATTAAATACTCAAAGTATTTGACTAAATAATTAAAATGAATTATACTTATTGTATTCAAAATAAAATACCAAAAGGTAAACAATGAAAAATCCTTTTCCCTTCGACAGAATTAATATCGGGAGTTGCTTTTACGGACGAGAAGAATCACTTGAGATGGTTCATAATACTGTAAAATACGGAAATAATCTACTCATTTACTCAAAGAGAAGGACAGGGAAAAGCGCTTTAGTAACAAGGTTTGGTGAATTATACGAGAAAGATTTTTATCTTATCTATGTTGACTTGTTCGATCTCACCTCAAAAGAAGATTTTGCTAAACACCTTCTAAAGGCATTAGCTAATTCAACAAAGCTTGATATTGTCAGCACCATAAAAAAATTCGGTTCTCTTTTTAAACGGGCTAGAGTAGAAGCAACAATAGACCCAAACACTGGTAAAACATCGTTAAAGCCTATTGTTTCTACCCTTAGCTTTGATGAAATGATGGAAGATTTTTTTAATTCTGTTTCTGTCTTATCAAAAGAAAAAAATGTAATTATTGCCCTAGATGAGTTTCAGCAAATATCGGAATTGAAAAAAGACAAAATTGATGCTTTGATAAGAAGCTATATTCAAAATAGAGGCGAAAAGGTATCTTATATCTTTTTAGGCTCAAAAAGACATTTGCTTACATCCTTGTTTCAGCACAAAGCCCCACTTTTTGAAATGGCTACACATTATGTTCTGCCACCGCTATCTTTTGAGTCCATCAAAAAATATGTGACAGAATACCTTTCAATATCAGATGATATGATTCATTACATTCAAGAGATCTCAGCCCATGAGACGAAGCTCATGCAAAACATTTTCTATTTATTGCACAGCCAAGGAAAAAAGGACATTAACCGAGAAATAATTGATTCGGTTCTCGATATAGTTATTGATGCAAAAGATTCAATCTACCGAATGATATTAGACACCTTGCCTTCAAGTCAAAAAACAGCCCTCAAAATTATAGGGAAGTATCCTAGTGGCTTCTATATTCAAGAAGTTTTTGATGAGTATGGGATATCAAAGCAGTCTTTACAATCAGCTATAAATACGCTATTCAAAAAAGAAATAATTGATAAAGAGGACGATAAATATTTTGTGCCAGAAAGAACGTTTGAGTTGTGGATAAAAAAAGAGTTGATATAAAAGTATTTAAAAATAAATACAAAAAGTATTTACTATATATTGATAATATGATATACTTCTAGTATGTTAAATGAAATACTACACAAGGAGGACAAGAAAATGAGTACCGAGACAACTAAACGAAATATCCTTGTTGACACATCAATCCCTTTAGAGGGAGGCGAAGAGGTTATCGCCAAATTAGAAAAAGTCGCACCTGTATTTGTGACTGATATTGTGCTTCAAGAACTAGATGGACACAAAAACAATGCAAACAGTTCAGTTGCATACAGAGCTAGAGAGTTTTTTAGACGAATGGGTAACAGTAATGGTATATCGTTAGACGTATTGCCATTAAGCGGTATGCGATTAGAGAAAACCGATACATTGCGAAAAATGTTTTTAGGCTCTATTCCATTACATGTACTTGTTAGAAAGCCATATAAAAGCAGAGATATTAATGATTCTAAGATTATTGAAATCGCAAAAGATTATAATATGACATTGGTAACTTTGGATACAGCACAAAGAGTTAGAGGTTTGAGTGATGGCGTTAATGCTGTTACGCTAGAAGCTATCTTACCACAAGAAGAAAGAAGTTTTACACAAGGTGAGGCAATGAGTGAAATTGAAAAGTTGATGAAAAAAACAGAGATGGAAAATCAGAATAAGGCAGATTCTAATGTAGGCGCTTTTATTGGCTTTTTATTGTTTGGTATCTTATGTTTATTTGTAGCAAATAATGTTTTTGGAATATTTGGTCTCATTTCTGGAGTAATTCTACTTTTCGTTTGTATTGCATTTGTTGCAAAACCTATGAGTAAAAAAGAGTTTGAAGATTTTCGAAGAAAAAATCAAAAATTATCAGAATCTACAGACTTTGATAAAAGTGCTACTGTATCAACTCTTGATCTCAATTTGAGAAGTGATATTGTTAGATAATCCTAGCTAGCACAAGGGGGAAACCCCCTTTTTGGTGCTAGAATTTAATGCTCTGTTTTGCCTTTGTTCGACCAATTATGCTTTGCTCCTTTTAGATCCGTGTAAGTTCCATCTGCACTAAATTTTACATTGGGTATATCTCTCACTACATCAGGGATAGCATTCATCACCAAACTATCACCCCTTGCATCATGTGTTGCCTTAGATTCTTCAACTTTTGTTTCAACATGAGTATCTTGATGTATAGGGGTGTTATCCGTTGAAGGCATATTGTTATGCCATTGCTCTCCTTGTGTTTTAACATCACTGCTGTATTGTGAGTGTGAATCATTAAGATTAATGTTGTGCGGATTTGAAGTATTGACAGGGTTAACAGAGCCACTTGTTTGCTGAATTCCACTTTCCACTTTGTTGAAAATTGTGTCAGTATCAACTTTTGCAAATTTACTAGCTTTTTCTTTGATAATATCATTTGCCGTTCTTTCAACAAGCCCTTTATTATGGAATAATTCATCAGATCCACGAGGTAACCCCATTGTGTCAATTGTTTTTTGTGCTACTTCAAACATGATATCTTTTGATAGTGATGCAGAAATCGAATTTTTATCTTTTTCCATTTTCGTTGCCGTTTCACTAAGGCTTTTACTTTCAGCATATGCATGTGATGCCTGGTTTGTTTTTGTTAATGAGGAATCAGTTGTTTGTGTAATTCCTGATTTTTGTTCAACAGATAAGCTATCTGAATTTTTGGAAGTAACCGCGAGTCCTGTTGCCATAGATCTTGATAATGCTTGAGCTTCTTCTTTTGATAAATCAATACTTACTCTATCGCCTGATTGAGCCGACGAAGTGCCTGTTACACCTGTATTTACAGAACCTTTTGTTTCTATTCCATTTCCAAATACAGTAAAGCCTCCACTCGCACTCGCTTCCACTCGCACTCCAACAGACATATCAACGCCTCTTAATTTCTGCAATGTTTCTTGAGAACCATTTACTTCTTTAAAGGCTTCAGTGAGATTGCTTTGTACGTTTTCATTGTAATTTTTAGCAAATTCAGTACCAGCGGATGAGCCTTGCCCTTTGGCAACACTTTCAATAACTTGCTGTGCAGAAGTATTGGTACTGTTAATACTCGAAGATACACTGTCATTCGCGCTTTTTTGTAAGGAAGCTGCTTTACTTTTGGCATTTTCAATTTCATGACCAATAGCCATATCTGTTTTAGCTTGAATACCTGATATCTCTGCACCTGTAACATTACCTTGACTGTCAGTTGTAACAGATTGTTTTCCATCAGATGTACTTGCTTTGAAAGAGCTAGAGCCATCAGCATTTGATAATTTTTCCATAGTGTTCGTTCCACCATATTTGCTTGAAATACTTTCTTGGTACTTAGAATGTCCAGCTTGATTTTCTGTATGTTCTAAATAGCCAGTAGGATTCACTCTGTCAATACTTCCATCTCTATTGAGTTTTTGATATCCACTTGAATCTGATTTATCCATACCACCATCAAAGTGACCTTTAGCCATATTTGCCGATGTTCCCATACCCACAGAAAGTTGAGCAACTCCGCCACCAATAGATGAGAGCATATTGCCACCCATCTTGACTAATCCTGCGGCAATACCATAACTTGCTACAGAGAGATAACCTAAAAATGCAAGGGCTTTTTGATTTTCTTCATCGAATGTAGGTTGAGACCATAATGTCATTTGATCACCAGCAGACAATTCTCCAAAGAAAATGTTAGGTAACATATCTCCCATTCTATCAATTGTCATAAAATTGATTAGAGCCAAGATAAAAGACCAAACCACTAATGTTAATTGAAAGCCGATTGCAGATCCAATATGAGATGAAAAACTAGCAGAGGCAATGCTAATTAAAGCAAGTACCCAAATAAGACCAATAGCAATACCTTGCATCATACCTCTAATAGAGGGGATCCATTCTTTTGCCATAATACCCATAGTCATCCATTTGGAAGTTTGTTCTCTATCAGCCATTGCCGTTCCATACGCTAATATTGAAGGATCAATGCCACTCGAAATAGCGCTATTTGTAATCGCTTCATTTGTCATATTCATAATCGTTCGTTGTTCAATTTGTGCCGTTGCATCTTTTGTGGAATTGAACATCATTTGACCAAAGTTTTCTGCCGCATCACAGATGTCATTTGTTGTGCTTTCCGCAGCTTGTGAACCACTTGCCTTAGCTTTGATCTTTTGAGCCGTATTTGGACATGTAATATTGCCCCATAAATTTTGAGAAGATACCTCATAGCACGTTTTTAAAGTGCCAGATGGATTGCTCGCTGTATAGACGTTTGTGAGCCTTGAATTAGAGCTAAGCATATAATTTGCGAGATCATTGCTTTTATAAAGCCCATCAACGGTTTTTGTGCCATCAGCAAGATCATAAATAATACAGTTTTCGTAAAAATCCATAAACGTATTATAGGTGTAAGGATCACCTTTGCTTTTAGAGACATGATCATAAAAAGAAAATCCAAAACCTAACCCCATTCTTGAAAATGAATAGGTAAGAGCATTTGCATCCATCATGGCACTTTCCATAGCGTATAAACCAGCTCGCTCAAAGTTTGTAAGAAACGAAAAGATGTATTTAACTCCTAATGGAGCAAAACAATCATCCGAACCATTAACAGGTCTGCACTTTGCCCATGATGCAGCAGAAAGTTCGTTAGCAGATAAAATATAAACGCGGTGTTCATTATCTTGTTTAACAGTAAGAAACCATGTGATAACAGCTTGGGAAAACACAACGAAAAAGAACACTTTAATTCCAGCTACCGTCGGTTTGAAGTCAGCACCTTTAACATATTCCCTAGACAAAACGATTAGTAGCCCAATGATACCCGCACCTTTAATAAATGTTGAAATCGTGTCAATATTCAACAAAAAAAAGAGAAACGACAAAATAGAAGCAATGGATTTACCATTGCCCCAAGTCCAAATTATATCCGCATTACTCGCTGCACCAAACAAAAAATTGCTTGAAATAAAAAATGAAAGAATGATTTTGTACATGCTATTACTTTTTATTGATTAAAGAACGTTGATTTTTTCAATAAGCTAGCTAGCCAATCTGATTTGGCTTCTTTATTGATTTGTTCAATCACGTACTCAAATGTTGCAGTGCCATAACTTACCCAAAATTGCTCATTTTCATTTTTTTTAACAGCCTCCGCTTTGTCAGCTTGTCCATCATAATTCTTAACATAAACAATAGCAGGTACTTTATCAATTTCGTATCGTTTTGTTATCTTTGGGTTGATTTCAACCGCTACATTATAGACTTCTTGGCTATCTTTGTCATTAGGATTTTTTTTAACTAATTTTTCAATGTATTTGCGAGTAGGCTCAAATTTTTGAACGCCTCCGATCATTCCACGTAGTACAAATCTAATATTACTTTTACCCTCAACCGCTTTAAAATATTCTCGTATATCGGAGTCAGGCATACTAGAAGAAATCACAATAAATAGCATTTCAGCGCCATTAACTGTTTGATTCAAGTCTTGCATTAATTTCGCATGAGTTTCAGGAGATACTTCCATCTTTTTCCCTTCAATTTCATAGTTGTCTAATATAAATTTTTTGTGATCATTCAATGTTTTATTGAATGACTTTTCTCTTACAAGGTTATTGATATCACTTGCACTTTTGCTTGCGCTACTATTAGCATCATATGATGTTTTAATAGTAGCATTGGCTTCAATTTCTTGCATAGTGATATTCAAGTCTTTTCTTTGTTTTGCAATGTCACTCGTTTTTATCATTTCAGCGATTTTCGGATCTTGAGTAGGTGTTAATTTACCTTTTAAATATTTTTCATTGAATTTTGTTAACTCTTCTTCAGAGGCACTAAAATCAGCAGAATACGCAACCGTTACATAGCCAATACAGATAACCATGAGATAAAAAATAATTTTTTGTCCAATTTTAGTAGATAGAAAATTCTTCACTTGATGCCTCCTTGATAAACGAGCATAAAAATTTCAAGAAAAAAAACAATGCCCAAGAAAAAACCTAATTGATGTTCCTCTCGTGAGTTTGTTCTAAATCTAAACTTTGTAGGGAGTAACGCAAATCTTTTGTTTTTATTGCCAAATGGAAAGAAGGCATTAAAAATGCCTCCATACGTTAGCAAATCACCTAAGATATGAAAAAGCCACCCAAAGGAAAGACCTATCAAAAATAAAGAGGTCAGACCATCTGTGTAAAAACTCGATATAAAAATCAAGCATGGAACGAAGAAATAATGAGTTACTCCTCGATGTTGAAATAATCTGTCAAATATAAAAGAAATAAATAAAGTACGTTTACCAATAAAACTTTCTTTTTCATCAATATCAGGCAGTAGCGAACCAAGAACAACCCCAGCTAGAACAATGCCAAAACTTGAATAATTAATTGAATATCCCATCATGCAAAGGAGAATAAGGATACAAAGTAAAGCATTTAAAGATAATGTTACGTGATTATGGTGTGTCATAATAAATCTCCTAAAATGCACAACATTCTCGTCTCTTAAAGATGAGAAAGCCGAAGTTGTCCCCAATAAATGGAGGATTTTTACCTGTAGTCCAGATAAGCCCGTGCTGACCTATAACCGTTCCTAAAGGATGAGGAATAGGGTAAATAAGTTGCATGCGATACGCATTTTTATGCCATATAGGCGAAGGTGTTTTGAAACATAGTAGTGGCCCTGGACCAAAAGCATTCCAAAGTATTAGTTCTCTGTGTAATTTATAAATAAATGAAGCTGTAATGCTTGCTGCATCCTCAGGGATATTTTTAGAATGTGTATTCCCTCCTAAAGGATAAGCATTTCCCCAACTTCCTTTACACCAAAAAAGAGGATCAAGCGCATAACCAACTAGAGCAGATACAGAATCAGCCATACACGCAAGATTTGTAATAGGGTTCCCAAACATTAATGCTTCTGGATTGATAAGTGCGGTAAGCATATCGTCTTGCCACAACGGATCAACTTCTGTGATGTAAGCTAAATCAAAACTTGTCATTTCAAGACAAATAAAATCTGTTAAAATTTCGATGATCGCATAAATTGGGAAATCATACCAATGAACTTGCATGAATGTTTTGCCAGACTTTTCCGTTTGATTGGTTTTGCTAGCGACACTTCCTCCAAGAGTTCCAGGTGCTGCTGCTGGAATTTGGAATCCAAACATTGGAAAACAAAAAGCTTCAGATACGGTTTCAGCTAATCTACTTGCTTCAAAAAATCCTATTGGTAAACCAATTCTTACAAAAATAGGAGGAGGAAATGGACATAAACAAATAGGCTGATATGCACCCGTTAGAGCTGGTTGATTATACATAGGTCCAACAACGATAGGAATACCAGAGATAGTGATAGGAAACATACATTCCCAACAAACCGCACCTAACATAGATAGAATTTGAAAACCACCAGCGACACATTTAGCCTCACTTTTTGTTGGTGAACTTACAATCAATGCTAGTGCAATAAAAAATGATGCAAGAAATTTATTATTCTTTACAGTCAACAAGACATACCTCCTTAATTTTCAATTTATTCTTTTCTTGTGAGGCAATTGAAGGAGTAGCTTGAATATTCAATCGTGTAATAATCTGATCCGTAGCGAAAAAAATGTGTTGTCCGAGTGCTTCAACGGTTTCTTTGTATTTCCCTTCTGTAATCAGAATACGGTATGCAGGCGTATTTAGCATGCCAGAGTTTTTTAACCATTCGATTTCTTTTTTATTGTTGGCATTAACGAGCACAATAGAATAGGGAAGGTTAATATAATCCATTGGATCATATGAATAACCTTTGCGATAAAGGACTTTACCTTTTTCATCTTTGATATCATCAGGATTCGTAAAAACGGTATTAGCGTAGAATTCTCTCGTTTCTCGTGCCATTGGAAGTTGTTTTGTTGCTTTTGGTGTCATGTTATCGATTCTCTTTTGCCCTTCTTCTTGCATAGCTTTATATTTTTTCTCAATAGATGAACCATTGTTTTGAATATGACTTTGAATTGCTTCAATCATATCTGCTTCTGCAAAATCATATGTTTTGCCCACATACAATGTTGTATTAGCGAAAAGAATGGTTGACGTTGCAATGATTGGAATAATTTTTATCAGCATAGGAATTACCTCAATGTTTTCTAATTGTTTTATAAAATTCACTTAATGTATTTTCAATAACTAATAACTCGTCTCTTGAAAATAACCTAGACGTTATGTATTGTTCTAAAACAGTTTTAATTGCTACGCTCTTAATTTTGTGAGGCTTGTAGTGTGATGATGAAGATAATCCGACAAACTCATCGGCAATATTTACAATAGCAACACGTTTATCAGCATTTCGTGCAAAAAAATACCCTGTACCATTTGGCTTTTCATGGTGATTCTTTACAATCTCTGCACTAATTAATAATCCGCGTTTTTCTAAAAAGTCTGAGGAATAATAAACATGTTCTTTAATAAAACTTCTTTCTTTCTCATTAGAAATATACCCTTGCGAGCTAATGAGATTTTCAATAACTAATAGCCCAATATTCGCGTAATATCCAGCGAATAAGAGGTCATCATCTAAACAGTTTAAAGCGCTACCAAGTTTTTCGACAAGAGAACCTGTGGAGAGAAGTTTTTCTCCAAGATTAGGCTTTAAAAGTTTTATAGTGTTTATGAAGTCGTACATGAATTTTTTTTCATACTCTGGTGTCTCTGGTGTATTCATTATTCGCCTTTGTTAAATTTTTCTTGTTCATTTTTGATGCGAGATAGTCTAATGCTCTTAGAGAGATACATTAAAATAAAAGGAGCAACGCCAAAAATAAAAAAAACAATCAACATTTCATTTGATGTTTCTTTTATTTCAGGAAGAACTTGATTATAAAAAACTAGATAAAAATCTTCTTTTGAGCCAAAATAGTATTTTGCATTACAAAAGAGATTGATAATAAAGTAAATGCCACTAGCCCAACCGTATAACTCTTTAGGATTACTTTCTAAATAATTTGAAGTAGAATTTAAAGCAAGTGAGAGTACTGTAGCTGATAAACATAAAAATAATAAACGTCCAAGCATAAGTGCAAACATCATTCGAGCTGAAAGATCACCATAAACAAAATAGCGATAATGAATAGTGATATACAGTGAGTAGCATACGATACTAAAATAGCTACCTAAAAAGATGATGTAGTTAATGACTTGACTCCCTTCGTAGTGAGAAAAGACAAATATTTGTACAAATACCATCAAAAAGATGAGTAAAATAATCTCCCAATTTATGATGCTTCTAAAAAGAATATCCATGAAATGCTTCGTCGCTGAACTGTTTGAAAAACCACTCCAAAAGAATTTTAATCGATCTGCATCGGTGAAATAGTCTCTAGGGAGTTTTCTATCAAGCCCTTGTTCGATAGCATATTGAGTTTGAATGCGAGCCATTGCACCAATAATGGTCCAGCTCCATTCTTCATCGTGTTTATTATTATCGATATCCGCAATAAAATCTCGACTTCCACCAGCGGAATTTGGTGAAGGAGATTGATGATTAGATGATGCTTGTGGCATTTAATTTGTCCTTTTTTAGAATTACTTTTAGAGGTAAGCTTGATTGCAACATTTCTTTTTGTGCTTCATTCAGATAGGGCTCATTGCAATAGATGAATAATTTATTTTCAATCAATTTAATTTTTAATTGTCGATAAACAATTGAGCTAATAATTTCATTAAAAATTCTAGGATGATTGCGAGTTACATAAATTTTATTGCTTTCAATTTTTTCAACTACAAAAGAAAGCTTGTTGTGAATGTGATATAGACCCTTTGATGCTTCTGATGAAAAAGACTTTTTAAGAGGCATAAAGGCTCTTTGATTTTTAATGGAAATAAAGTAACCGTTGTTGGTTTTATCTAGTATTTCGCCCTCAACATAGTCCCCAATTTTAAACATAGTGACGAGTTTTTCACAATTATTTAGAAAAGAAAGCTTTTCAAGAACTGATATGAGTTCTTTTTTTGATTTTTTAAATGTTTTTTTCGAAATACTAGAATATAAGGAATTTTTATTTTTCCTAACTAACTTTATAGAATTATTTTCATAAGAAATAATCACTTGCCTTTTCAAAATCAAGCTAAGTGTGTTTTCTATGGAAAAAAGAATTTGATGTTTGGATAAAGAATATTTTTTCTCAAGATTAGTAATTTCTTGTTCTATTTGCATTTTTGGCATTAGTTGTTTCCGCCAAAAACTGAACCAAATGAATTTACTTTTTGTTGTATGGTTGGTCCTATATTTGTATCAATATTAGTTTGAATTTTACTTTGTAGATCTCCGTAAAATTCAGATAAATCTAACTTAGAAAAATCAATTTTCTGAAATTCTTCGGGAGTAAAACCTTTACAATTTGGTGAAGTTGCTGATCCCCACTCAATTCCAAGCTGTGTTCGACCTTGTACTTGAATGATTCGAGCAAGTTTTGAATTAAAAACACAGTAAGACTCTTTTTTCTGAACACAAATTTTTGCAAATCCTAATTTTACTTTTTTCGAGCAGTACTCTCCAAGAAAATAGCTTTTATCTTGAGTTTCTTTTCTATATTTTGATAATACTTTTTCATCTTCATTACATTGTTGATTAAATAATCCACCAAGTCCATTAGGTGTGTCTCGTTTGCAACAACCACCACCTAATAATCCAAAAAGAGTATCTGATTTTCTGCACTGCATATTTTTACCATTAAAAAGACGAATTTGACCCGCACAACTACCATCATTTTGAAATCCTTGATCTTTACTATCAGACACAGTAACTTCTGTATTCTCTACTTGTGCATTACTTATACATTGATAGTTGCCAATAGGGCAGATTGTTCCATTTTGACATGTTGTACCAGATAACGAGCCTCCATTTGGACATCCAAGAGTTGCATTGTAAGAGCACGTATTTGATGTTGTACCAGACAGAGTACCACCGTTTGGACATTGCATAGGGGTTGTTGTCGTGACTGGTTGTTGAACAGTTACATTTTGAAGCGTGGTTCCATAACACATGGTTTGATTAGGAGTTGCACTCCCACATGGTTCATTATTTTGTTGTGCGGCAACACAAAATGGTGTTTGAATTTGGCTAGGAGATGTATAACCATGTTGATTTATATCTGATAACCAATAGTTATAGCCAGATTGATCAGGACATCTATTTAATAGGGAAGTGTACATGTTTTTGAGCCATGTATTTGGGTAATTGCCTGAACAATCAGATGGTAAATTACTTCCACTAGGACAACTTGCTGAATATGAACAATCATATGTTGATGTTGTCGTTGCCGTTGCTGGATAAGAACAATCTGTTGTGCTGGTACTAGAGACTGTCCACGTGCTACCGCAACTTCCTCCGTATATATCACCTCGGCCATCACCCCAATGATCTGTCCAAGGAGTGCCACATACTGGTCCTCCCATAATACCGTGATAAGAAACACCTCCGTATCCAACTGAAGATGCATACCAACTACATATATCATAACAAGTTTGATTGACTGTTGACGAACAAGTCTTTTGACATGTCGTACCGGACAGAGTACCTCCATTTGGACATGAATAAGATACATTCGAGCACGTATTATTGCATGTTGTACCAGACAGAGTACCACCGTTTGGACATTGCATAGGGGTTGTTGTCGTGACTGGTTGTTGAACAGTTACATTTTGAAGCGTGGTTCCATAACACATGGTTTGATTAGGAGTTGCACTCCCACATGGTTCATTATTTTGTTGTGCGGCAACACAAAATGGTGTTTGAATTTGGCTAGGAGATGTATAACCATGTTGATTTATATCTGATAACCAATAGTTATAGCCAGATTGATCAGGACATCTATTTAATAGGGAAGTGTACATGTTTTTGAGCCATGTATTTGGGTAATTGCCTGAACAATCAGATGGTAAATTACTTCCACTAGGACAACTTGCTGAATATGAACAAGATGAGCCAGATAAAGTACCACCATTCGAACAAGAAATTATGGCATCATAGTTTCCTGAAACACACTCAGATAGATTCATATCTGTTCCATTTGAACATACTTGATGATTAACAATATCAATAACCTGAGAATTTGTAGCTGGTTCATTTACACATTCCGGTTTTGTATCCCATTCAAAAATAGCTTTGTATTTTTTTGGATAATTATTATCTTCATAATGATCACCTTCACTTGCCCAATAACCATTTTGAGTTAGTACTGTGAAATGTTCACCTAAAATAGAAACTCGATTGATATCGTATACTGATGCATAATTATCAGGTTGATCATTTCCCCAATTAGAATAAGTTAACGCTTGCCCTTTAACAGTCGAAAATCTACTTGCATTAATAGGACACGGCAGAGTTGAACAAATTGATGTTGGATAAGAAGAATCCCATATTCCAATCCACGAAATACCAAATTTTGATTCTAAGAAAGAGTTTTCACCAGCATCATTTGGAATAGCAACATAAGCGCTATTTTGTTCAGCTAGCTGTTTTGCTTGCCCAAAGGTATATTTCTCTTTTGTGATTGCGTAATAGTGACCATTATAGCTTTCAAAGTCGCTAAAGCTATCACAATTTATAGCATACAAGTGAGACATGAAAATAGAAAAAAAGATAAACATTTTTAAAAGAATCACATTGATACCTTGATTTTTTTAGAAAATTCTACATTATCTCTAAAATAAATTTTGTCAAAAAAAAATTAATTTATGTCAAAATTAAAAAAATAGGTATGTTATTATTCAATAATAAAACCACCTTATAAGGAGAGAAAATGAAGGTTTTACCTATTGTCGGGCTTGTTGCAGTAACATCAATTGCTGCATTAGCTCAAAATACAGGACTGTCTGGAACAGCTGGAGCTTATACCGCTTCAGGAACTGACACATACGGTACAAAAGAGATTCTTGTCAAAGTTGCTAACGTGGTATCTGACGATGGTCTTAATAAAATTGTAGGTTTTGGAGGTACGTTAGCAGGTGCGGTCATGGCATATGGAAAGCAATATGTTGGCGGAACAATGACAGCAGTGGTATCCATGGTCGTAGGGTTTCTTCCAAAATTTGTTGATGGTCTTTATGGAGCCATTATTTAGTTTCTCATGAGAAATTAGATGGAAGAAATAGGCGATAGTGGGTATGTCTATATAAACAGACACATTGATAGTTTACCAATGTTTTGTAACTGGACAATCGATGTTGTGTTTATTTTTTTTATTTTTGTTGAAGCAGGGATCTACTTTGCTTCTGAATTTTACGGAACGTGTATTCTGATTTTTATGGGTTCGATTGTGAGTTGGCTTTATTCAAAAACAAAAGACAACTCAATAAAAGGGTTTTTTAGACAGATACTCTATCGAACAAATTTTATTGAACCTAAAAAATTAGTACCTTCTTATAAGCGCCATTTTCTAGGCGCATAATATTTAAAGGCATAAATATGAAATTAGGATTTTTCAAAAACCAAAAAGACAAGATCATCAAAGACAATCAAACATACAAAGTAATTGTTTTGTCTTTATCGCTTGTAGTAATGTTTTTAACATACGTTATCACTTTTAGGATTGAAGATCAAAAGATTGTAGTTATGCCTCCTTTTGTTACGTTAAAAGAGTTTTGGGTATCTGGCGACAATGTTTCAGATACTTATCTTGAAATGGTAGCTGATGGTGTTGCATACAATGTTCTAAACATAGCACCCGAACGAAAACCGAACACTGAATTTCTTTACGCAATGGTTCCAGCCGAGCATTATAAAGAAGTAAGAAGTGCCATTGATAACCAAATTAAATTCATTCAAAACAACGCAGTATCTCAAGTATTTTATACCACAGAATATAATCTTAAAGAAAAGGGAATTATAAAAGTTTCTGGTCTATTAAAACAATATATTGGTGATAAAAAAATGGAATCATCGATCCATACACTCGAAATAGGGTATTTCATTAAAGGTGGAAAATTCTTTATTAGAGGTATTCAACTTACTAAAGACGGTACAAAAAATATCAAAGATGAGGATGCAAGATAATGGTAAAAAAAATTATTTTTTCAGCTTTAATAATTTTTATAAATACGGTTTACGCAAGTAATCAAAACATCGAATACAAAGGTGAAACAATTACGATTCCTGTTTCTGTAGAGCAAACCAATAGAATTGTTTTACCATCAAGAATCGTTAGCAAAATCGTTTCAAAAGAGAAACACGTAGAGATAGCACTCAATGAGAGAGAGGCTTTTGTGAAATTCTCACCTATTGAAGAAATTACTAAAACTCAAATGGAAGCCGAAAAAGAGCAAAAAGTGCAAAAGAGAGAAATCAAGTACCAAAGCAACACACCCGTAGAAATTTATTTGCTGACGGAAGATAAGGTTACATATTCATTGATACTCGTCCCTTCAAAAATGGACACACAGAACATTATAATTAACAATGCTCAACAACGAAAAAAAGAGCTTGATTTTAAAGAATCTCAATTACCACTAAGAAACAATCTTGATGACATTACAAAAAAAGTTTTAACCACCAAAACATTATCAGGATATGAAGTACAAAAAAGAAATGAAGAGGTAGCCTCATCAACTGAGCTATCTATCGTTCTATCTGAAATACTAAAAGGCTATAAATTTGATGTTTATAAGTATTCATTGATCAATAAAACGTCAGATAAAGTAGAGCTACAAGAAAGAGACTTAATCCCACTAGCAGACAACAAATCTATTTATAGAATAGTGATCTATTACGACAACGAAGTTTATGAAATTCCGCCAAGAGGCACTGTGCAAGCTTTAATTATTGTTGCCGCTGAAACGGAAGAGGTTAAATAGATGTTTAGTATCTTTGATAAATTGAAAAATAGTCAAGACAGAAAACAGTTGCAATTTCTATTAAAAATATTAGTTTTTGTGGTCATTTTTGGTTTGGTTATTTTTGCAGTAAAAACAACAGATAATAGACCAAAACAAGCAAATATAGGGCAGTTTAGTATCACTAAAGAAGATAAAACGCTTAAATCAAAATGGATTGGTGAAGCAGCAAACGATCTTAAATCACAACAAGACACTATAAAAAACCTTGAGCGAAGAATCGTGGATGTGCAAAATCAAAATAAATCACTAGAGGATAAGCTCAAAAAAATTGAAAGTGATAAAGGTACGCAACAACCAAGTAACTCTAATGAGAACAACAATGATGATGGATTGTATAAAAAATTTCCAAAACCTAATGGTGACACATCAAATTTAGACAAATACGTTCCACAAGGGCTTAAAAATATTGAATCGCTTGTCTCTAATAAAAACGACAATGGAAAAAAGCAATCAAACCCTGAAAATATTTTAGCGAAGCATACCGTCGTTGAAAATCAAGTGTTTCAAAACTCATTAAGTATTGAAGCAGTACCTCCCAAAAAGAGCGATGATAACAAAAGCGACGAAAAACCAATTATGGATATTTTACCTTCAGGTGCAATTATCAAAGCACGTTTAACAAATGGTATGGACGCACCGACAATGAGTCAAGCAAAAGACAATCCTCTTATTACGCATATGATCGTAACAGACTTAGCAATCCTCCCTAATAAATTCAAATACGATGTAAAAGAGTGTTTCATACTTGGTGAAGGGTATGGTGATTTAGCAAGTGAACGTGTCTATATCCGTACAAACACCCTTTCATGTGTCACTGAAAATGGTGAACATATCGATTATGATCTAAAAGGTTATGTTGCAGGAGAAGATGGAAAAATCGGTTTAAGAGGTGAGGTTGTTTCAAAACAAGGAGCTATCTTAGCACGAGCCATCTTAGCTGGTTTTGTGGATGGCGTAGGCAAAGCATTCTCTCAAGTAGGCAACACTGTACAAATTACTCCTTATGGCACAACAACATCTAGCTCAGACATAAGCACACAAGAACTTGCAAAAAAAGGTATGTATAGTGGTTTGAGTTCAGGTGCTAGTAAACTTGCCGACTTCTATTTGAAACTCGCAGATCAAGTATATCCAGTCATTGAAATATCAGCAGATAGAGAAGTTGATGTCGTTGTTAGTAAGCGTAATCCAATGGACACTCTTGAAGATGCAAATAGAAAACAAAAATAAGGATAACTGAATGAAAACAATCTCTTTTTTAGCACTCGGACTCACAACATTGGTGCATGCCTCCAATACAAACTTGATTGATGTTGCAACAAAAATGCTTCCGTCGACAAAAATAGAAAAAGTCATTCCAACGGAAATTGAAAACTTTTATGCTGTGAGTCTTGAAAATGGAAACATCATCTACATTAATCCCGCAAAAGATTTGATCTTTTTCGGCGAAATCTATACAAGATCTGGACAAAGCCTTACCGAGAAGCATATCGCAAAACTAGGTGCAAAAATTGGGAATGAAACGCTTGATATTTCACCTCTTTTTAAAGTCAGCACACGCATGAATGACTCTTCATCAAAATACGGCTTTATAGTTTTTACCGATCCTGATTGCCCATTTTGTCAACAATTAGAAGCGCTATTGATAAAAGAAAATGTCACTATTGATTATATTTATACTCCGATAGACAAGCTACATCCAAATGCAAGAGAAAAATCGATCAAAAGCGTTATGCAAAAGCGTGGCTTATCGAGAGAAAGTGCCATCACCCTTATTCAAGAGGGTGAAAAAATAGCTTCAGCACTAGGAACCAATGGAACGCCTTTTTCGATTATCTATGAAAAAGAGACTAAAAAACCCGTTAATGGTATTGGTGGTGCTGACCCAAAACTTTATGCACCTTACTTTAGCAAGGAGTCAAAATGAAATCAAGTAAATTAATCTTATCAGCAATCACACTTTCAATTATCTTGTCAGGCTGTGTTTCTGTTTTTATGCCTTACAAGGATGAATTTAAGTGCAACAAAGGAATTGGCGAAGGTACATGTGCAAGTATGTCAGAAAACTACAAATCAATTCATGAAAACAAAAAAGAAAAAGAAAAAATAATGGTTCTTGACAACAATCAGAGTTGTAAAAAATGTGAGATTGATGATGCTATTTGGTTGAAACAAAGAGCACTGGAAAAGCGTTTAGATGAGATTCAAGGAGCCAATAAATGATTAAGTTATCTCTTAGTGCAATTTTACTTAGTTCAATGGTCTGTTTTGCCAGTTCAACAACTTACGTCACCGATAAAAACGTAGATATGTACAAAAGTCCAACGCCAAATTCAACACCGATTAAAACGCTTAAACCTGGAGAAATGATTAGCGGTACAGGTGAAAATATCAACGGCTTTATCCCTATTATTGGTGGGTATATTAAAGCCAAAGATTTAACACCTGTGACGGTCGAAGAAACAACATCAAAAGATGGTAAAAGTGTCAAAGCAATTATAGAAAGTACCTTTAATGCAAAAGAATTACCAGTTTCTTATGTAGGTATTGTCAATGCGGATAAGGTAATGCTTAGAAACTGCCCTTCCACAAGTTGTAGTTCGGTCGGTACAAAAAATAAAAACGATGAATTAGAGATTGTTGCAAAGACTGTTGATGGACAATGGTTTAAAACAGATTCAAAGCAATACATTTCAAGTAAGTATATCAGCATAGGACAAAAGGATAGCTATAACACCAAAGATAAAGTAGCTAGCCTTATAAATGCTAAAGTTGATGAAGGGATGGAAGAGAAGCAAAGAGTATTAAACCCTTCAAAACAAGTATTGCCAAAAGAAGAAACAATCCATTTACCAGCCACAGTAGAAAAAGAGCCATATGTTGAAGTGAAACCAAGCGTTGCTGAGAAAAGTGATGATCTGTATGCACATAGCGGAGAACTAGCCAAAAAGCAACACAATGAAGCTGTTGTAAGGAATCTTACAAAAACCGCAACACCAATTCCCGTAAAAATTCCAGCACGTTATGCGAGAGCGCTTGATTTTCCTGTTCTCAATAAAGAAGGCGATGTTTACACAGATTACACCTATGTTTGGATCAAAATTAAAAATGAAGAGTTTGTGCTTGGAAATAGGGAAGGCAAAAACTCTAGCTTGAGTAACTTTACAATAAACAAGGCAAAATAATGGGAACCTTTGTTTATGGACTAGCGATACTAGCCGTCGTTCTTGTTTACAAAATCTTCTTGATTTTCAATAAACAATCTGAATCTCTTAATATATCGTCGCTATCTATTCCTGCTTGGGAAGCTCTTCATAAAAGAGATAAGTTAGGGTTGTACCTTCCATACCATTTATATGAAGAAAACACAGGAATATACCATAACAACAATGGTACTTATGGCTTTATTTTTTGCATTTCTCCTCGACAATTTGCTGGTAAACAGACTGCCGATGGTTTTGTAGAGATTCTCTCAAAAATGTACCCATCAATGAAACTTCAAGTTATGCTTTTTGGATCACAAAACGACAAAGGTTTGGTTGAAACATGGAAATCGCTTAGAAAGCAAAGAGCAAGTAAATATGGCTATTTGAATGAAGAAGTTGAAAACAATGTTCATACAGCAATTGACAATATGGCTGATTTTTACAAGCGAAAATTTAAAGAGTCAGTCTCAAATCAAATGAGTGCGAGTCTCAAAGATTTTCGTATCTATTTTAGTGTTACTTCTGAAAACTATGAAGAGGTAAAACTCTTCAAAAAAATCCTTTCTGATATTTTAGAAGGTAATAGATTTTACCCTGAAACACTTAGAGCTGATGAGCTAAAAGTGTTGCTATGGGAACTTTTCAATGGAAATCACTCTTTGGATGAAATGCCAAGCTATGATGAGCACAAGGAATTAAATTCTCAAGTGATTGCACACGATACAGAAATTGAATTTACGGATGAAGCGGTTAAGTTTGATGATAAGTATTGGGTAAATATGTCTCCCATTAGATTCCCTGAATATGCGACAATTTCTGATATGGGTATGAAGATAGGTGATTATATCTCAAATGCTATGAATACAAATCAATTCAAAGAAAGTTTCATCATTTCGCTTTCTTATAGCAAACAAAATAAAAAAGAGTTGTCTAGCGTTAGAAGAAATCACAGCATGATCCTAACACAAAGTTGGAATCAGCGAATTTTCAGAAAATTCAACGATGTTCAAAAAGAGAGCACATCAATATTAGATCGTATTGATGTCAAGCGACAAAGCCTCTTTTATGTTGATATGAATGTTCTATGTTCTGGTAAAGATTTAAAATCAGCAAAATTAAATTCGCAAATTATTGCATCTTATTGGAATAAGGGCGGACAAACAAGTGCGATTGTGCTTGGTGAAACAAAAGGTATTCATCAACTCTGTTTCCTCTCATCCTTGCCAATGGGTGTAACGGATGAGTACCTAGAAACGACGGATAAATGTAGGAGTATGTTTAGTGAACAAGCCAGTCAATTTGTCCCTTTAGAATGCGATTGGAAGGGTAACGGAGTACCAAACATATTACTAGCTTCACGTAGAGCACAGCCTGCTGGATTTGATATGTTTATCTCAAATAACAACTATAACGGATATGTCATTGCCGAATCAGGTTCAGGTAAATCTGTTTTCTTGATTATGATGGCATTTATGGCTTACACAAGAGGCGATAGAGTCTTCATTCTCGATTATGGTGGGAGTTATCATCGTGTGTGTCAAATTCTAGGCGGACAATATATCGAACCTGATCGAAAAAATCCATTTTCTTTAAACCCTTTTAGTGCAATTCATAATGAAGAGCAACTCAAAAATGAGCTTGAGTTCCTTGCAACATTCGTATATTCACTTGGAGCAAATAAAAACAGAGAGCAATATGAAGAAGATGAGAAGTTTTTTAAATCTCACATTATTGAAATTATTCAAGAATGCTTTAGGGATACCCTTGAAAAAACAGAGATTACTGACCTAAAACATGCATTGGAAGCTAGAGGACGACAAGCTTCTAACCAACGAATATTAGATTTTTGTCAACAACTCTCAATGTTTTGTCATGGAGGTATCTTTGAAGAGTTTTTTGCTGGCCCATGTAAAGTTGATTTTTCAAATCACTTCATTGTTGCAGAAATTCAAAAAATTGAAGGCGAGCAAGATCTAAGAGACGCCATTATTATGATGCTTACGTACCACCAAAGTAACGCAATTTTCAAAAAAACAGATATTTCGCAAAAAAGTCTTAGTATCTACGATGAAGCGCATAAATACATCGGTAAAGACCCTCGTATGGATGATTTCATTGAACAGCTATACAGACGTGGACGTAAAGAGGAAAACTCAACGATTATTGCAACACAAGGTTTTGAAGATATTTATGATTCTCAAAAAGGTCTTTCAAGAGCAGGCAAGGCAATTATCAACTCTTCGTCATGGAAATTCTTCTTGAAACAAAGTGAAACTTCTATTAACTTGTTACTTAAAGCAGGTGTGTTTAGTTTCAATGGTACTGATGAAGAGCTACTGCGTACAACAAAAACGGTACTAGGTGAGTATTCTGAAATTTTCATGATTACACCTGAAGAGTACAAATATGTTTATCGATTGGCGCTTGATAAATATTTCTACTATCTAACGAGTACAAAAGCCTCTGACAAGGCACGATTTAACAGTAAAGTGCAACAAGGCTATAGCGTTAAAGATGCTATTAATTTAATGATTGAAGAAGATAACAAAAGGAGTGCTGCATGAGTAATGAAACAAAACAAGATTTAGAAATTGAGCCAAAAAAAACCATGAATTTTACTACGGTAGTTCTATCGCTAACAACGTGTGCAGCATTCGCTTTGAGTGCGTTTAATTATTATCAACAATCATTGAAACCTCAATTTGTAACGATAAACGTACCAAAGGTCATTGACAGTCAAGTTAAGAAAATTGACAAGAGCATTCAGGCATCGGAAATTATGCCAAGTGAAGAACAGTTAAAACGAGATGTTGAAAAATATTCAAATCTCATAAAGCAAACACTCTCATCGTATACAAAGAAAAACAATTTAATCGTTTTTGAGAAGGGTTCTATCATCTCAAGTGGAGTTGAAATAAAAGACATCACGGAAGAATTTATAAAGGCCATCAATGAGTGATCCAAAAAGAGAAATCACTAAAAAAAGAACGTTTAGTTTTGGTTTCATATTTTTTGGTTTTATTTTAAGCCTTGTCCTATCAAATGAATATGGATTTTATTGCAATCTAACGGATAGTTTTCCACAAAGTTACTTTGTTGTTAAAAAACATTTTTATGCGACAGAGGTATCAAAAAAAGCAATTATAACGACAATAGTTGACTTTGAAAATCCATACATTCCGCAAGGGAAAAAACTTGTGAAGCAGATTGCTTGTGATAGTGGAGAAATGTTTGAAACACGAGGTAAAGAATTTTATTGTAATGGGCAATTGATCGCAATTGCACAAGAAAAAGATTCTAAGAATAGAGACATTGTTCAATTTGTATATAACGGCATAGTGCCAAATGGAAAAATGTTTCTTACAGCGGAACATCCTAAGAGTTTTGATAGCAGGTACTTTGGATTTATTGAAAAAAGTAAAGTTGTAGAGGTCGTGTTATGGAGATTTTAAATCGAAGAATAGTATTCAACACTATGCTATTAAATGCTTTATTGTGTGGACAACTTTATGCGAGCACAGGCTTAGATGATATCTTAAGTTCTAATACGGGTTCATTTGATTTTGCTGGACCTTCTAGTCTAAAAACACAAACGAGAGGCTATTACTCTTTTGGTGGAATGTCAGTAAGAACAGATTTTGGAGGATCAATTAGACCATTTCATATCGAGATGCCTCATATCGCTTCTGGATGTGGTGGTGTTGATATTGGCTTTGGAGGGTTTAGCTTCTTAAATATCGATCAATTAGTTGCCAAACTACAAAAAATTGCGAGTGCTGCACCAGCCTTTGCGTTCAATATGGCGTTATCAGCACTGTGTAAAGATTGTCAAGCGATTATGGATCAACTCAATGCTATTGCTGATGCAATCAATAGTTTAAACTTTGATGCATGTAAGTCTGCTGTTGGTTGGGGTAAGTCTATTGGAAGTGCTTTGGCCAATAAATTGGATACTCAAGATAATGCAAAAAGTGGCATTGAAAGCGTTTTAGGAGATCTATCAGGTTCAATTACTTCCGCAACTAGCAATATTCAAGCTTTCATTAACTGCGGCTCAACAAGTGGCTCTTGTACCGATACATCTTCAGATAACGCTAGGAAAAAAGCACTTGAAGCAATGAAATTTCAAGGCTCTCTTATCCATAAAGTTTTTAGTGACAACTCAGACTTTTCTAGTTCTGCAATGAGTGGTGCATCCTCAACAAGCTCTTATGCTTATTGGTTTAATGGCCTCTCTGCACAAGATGCTGAGGATTTATTTAGAAATATGGTAGGAGATTATTTTGGTTATGTTGATCCAACATCATGTAGTGGTTCAGATTCAGAAGGAGGGGTAACAGCTTATAAAATAGCGACTATTCTACCGCTTATGAGTTCGGAAGAAGCTATTAATATGTTTCTTGGTGAAGAAAACAGTGGATCAGAAAAGCTCATGGGCTTATCAGTAAGTAGCAGTGGTGAAGTGTGTGGAAAGCATCAAGGTCCGCCAAAAATTGATCAAACACCACATGAATTAACTAGCAATATGAGAGCGACAACATTACGTAAAACCGTTGAAACGAAAATTACGGATATTCTTTCCAATATGCAATCAACAAATAACAGTGCGCTTAAATCAGATGCAAAATTTCTCTCAAGCCTAAGATATCCTGTGTATAAAGCTTTAAATGTTGCTTCTGTGACGAATGATACGTTGCTTATTGGTTACATTGCCGACGTAATCGTCGCGCAAGAATTAGTGGGTTTAGTCAATGAAATGGCAAAAAAACAAAGAGCATTTGTGAATTATGCAACCATTACAAAATCAACTATTTCAATTGAACCAGAGCATATTAGAGAGATTGAAAAAAGAATCGTAGCACTTAACTCACGAGCCGAAGAAGTCAAAGCAAAAACGATGAAAAACATGGAGCATCGTATTGCTCAAATAACAGTCTTAGATGATGTTTCAAAGCGCTTTAAACAAGAACTTACTAAGAAAGGAATGTATCGTCTTGGACACTAGAAAAATTCTATTATTTGGTGTTTTATTATTAACAGTTGTATTAGCAGATACAAATACAACTTCTGCATGGAACAATGGAAAGAGTTTTGGTTCAACGGTCAATAACTTTTATGGCTCCAATATGCAAAGTAATTTAGTTTCGCCAATGACATCAGATTCAAATTTCACAACCATGGATGGCAGTAAAACATTTAATGCGAATATGACATGTGGTGAAAGTTCAAAAAGTTTTATGACTGTATCTTATAATTTAGGTACACCCCAAAATGGTGTTGTAGCACTTGTTAAAATTGATAGAGATTTAGATGGCACAAAAGAATACACATTCACTTCTCCATATACAGCAAGCGCAATATGTTCAAATGGAATTGCCGTATGCAATGGCGGTAATTTTTCAGGCGAAACTTGCACATATTACAAATGGAACTACAATGGAAATACATTAAGTCTATCACAGGTAGAACAAAACTTGATTTCTGGATGTACATGTATTAATGATACATGTGGATCAATTGCAATATCTTCAAAAAATGCTGTTTCACATAGATTAGCTAGCGCAATTTATGGGGCAGTATCGCCCTTTAGTTCAGGGTATATTGTGTCTCAAGCAGAGACCATGAATGGAATTGCAGAATTTTTTGGACAAAAAACCAATAGTTGTTCAAATTATCAAGGAACTGTTATTTCAACTGGAACTAGCACAACAATTGATGCATCACCTCAAATTGTGCAACAATCAATGGATAGTAATAGCTCATATGCTGCATTATTGCATACTTCTTCAAATTTTTCACAAAACAATCCAAGCACAACCTCAGTAGTTAATAGCACTATATCAATCAATAGTCAAATGAGAAGCACTGTATACAATCAAGATGGAACTACGGATTTTAAAACAAAAGATGCTAATGGAACACTGATTAATGGACATTTGAGCATTCCCTTAGAAAATCTAAGTGATGAGTATTGCCAGGTAAAATGGCTTTCAACCACAACAACACTATATACAGATAGTACAACACTTCAAAATGGTGATCAATGGCAAGTAGAAACAAGAAAATGTACAAATCATATATGCCCTTTTCAAGCAAGTATAGGGGAAATTGTAAAACATCCTTGTGGAAATATTAATAATTTTGCAGAAGCAACATCAGCTTTGTCTGCAATAAAAGAAATGGCGGATGATATTACATGTGGCACTTTATAATTATTGCACTTATTAGCACTTTAGCTTTTAGCAAGAATGAATACTTTGATAAAAGCAAAGAGGGATGGCTTTATTATCAAGATCCAATCAAAGAGATTGCAGACAATAACCGCACAAAAGAAGATGAATCTTTTGTAGCAAATCTTCCAGAAGATTTTACAACCATGAGCGCGGAAGAGTTTAGAAAAGCTGAAGAGAAGGTTAGAGCGATAGCAGTCATGAAACCTACGCAAGAGAACATTATTGCGTGGAAAAGAATGGTTAAATTTGCAACAGATCAAGGAAAGCAATTTACAATCAATGCAAAAATGGCTTCAATCATGGATGATCGCTTTGAATACAATGAAATTGGAACTGGTGGGTTTTCTCAGAAGAATATGCAAGCTGCACAAAAGCAACGTGATAAAGCGAAGTATCTTACTGAGAATGTTGTATTTGTAACCTTCGTCAAAGACGGTTCTAGCAAACTGACCCAAAAGCAAATTACCGCCAACTTAGATTTAAAAAGAGAGTTTGGTGTAGATTCTAGGACATTTTCAGTTGAAGATTATCCAGAAATGATTAAAGAACTTGGGATCTCAAGCGACGTAGAGAATTTTGTTTTCTATAAAGATTCAAAAAAGTGGCAACGGATCAAACGAGGATTAGTTGATGCAGAAACCTATGTAAACGATTTCATGTTCTATGAAGAATACAAAGACGTGTTTAAAAACGATAATAAACAAAAAAGGATTGACAGATGAAAAAACTCATTGTAGCACTGTTTTTTTTAGTAACAAGCGTCTTTGGCGCTCAGAGTATTGGTAAGCCTGTGTTTTTGCTTTTATGGAGCGATACGTGCGTTCATTGTAACTCTTTTATAAATGGTTCAATGCAAGACAAGAGAATACGAGAGCTTTTAAAACAATTTGATGTTGAAGCTATCAATGTTAATCAACAAAACAATGTACCTTATGATATAGATTTTACGGGTGTTGTTCCAAGTATTCATATTCTGAATCAACAAAAGAGCCAGATTGTGAATACCATAACGGGAGATATTCCTGCTGATAAACTAGCTTCATTCCTTGCGAAATTTTTAGAGCTATACGCTGAATATAAACGTAATTAGAAGTCACCATGGTATTAGAAAAGGTTTTTAAAGCTTTTGAAGATGAGAAAGTAAGAAAAGTTGCCAAACAAAAAACAACGAAAGTTGGCTTAGGCTATGGTCTGTTTGATTCAAAAAGAGAAGAATTACTGGCAATTGAAATAAAAAACGAGAACCGAAAGAATCATATTTTCCTTTTTGGCTCAACAGGTGTTGGTAAAACAAGAGCTGCAGAGTTGATGGTTGTCCAGGATATCTATGCAGGACGAAATCTTGTTTATATCGATCCAAAATCTGATAAAGATATGCTAAACACCATAATTTCGACAGCAATCAAAGCGGATCGCGTTAATGATCTCTTATTTTTGAGTCCAATTTTTCCAGAATTTTCAATTGAGATCAATCCAACATCTCACTATTACATCTATGAAGAAATCGTAGAGCACGTTATGGCAGCAGTACCAAGTGATGATGACTTCTTTTACAATGTTGCAAAAGAAACTACAATGGCAATCGTCCAATCAATCGTGTTAAAACGTAAGGCAACTGGCAAACATAACGTAAAGATCAACCTAGAAGAAATTGCAAGTTACGCATACTATGATGGATTAAAAAACCTCAAAGATGGAATTAGCAATATCAATGATGATAGTTTAACCTCCGATATCATTAAAACGACAAAACTTTTAGAACAAATTCTTAGTTCACCGCAAGATTATTTTTCTAAAGTATCGACTACGCTCAGATCAGCACTCAACATTATGACAAATGGCAATATTGGTAAAGTATTAGGTAATGCAAGTAAAAATGATTTTGTTGAACGTCTTGAGAGTGGTCGGGGAACAATTCTTTATGTTCAAACAGGAACTATGCTTGCACGTGAAACCGCAAATGTTGTCGGCAAAGAGGTAATCTCTATGATTCAATCTGTCGTTGGACGTTATTACCTCTCTGGTAAAGTATTTAAGAAAGAGTTATGTCTCTACATTGATGAGCTCTCAAACGTTGTTTATCGTGGCATTCAAGATCTTTATAATAAAGGACGTGGTGCTGGTGTATGGATTATGGGAATGACACAATCTATCGCGGATATGATTGCGGTACTTGATGAAGATGGAGCTAAACAGTTACTTGATAATACCAATACAAAAATCATCATGAGAGTGCAAGACTTAGAATCAGCCGAGTTGTTTGCACGTCTAGGCGGTACGAAAAAAGTCAATAGTCCTATCATGAGCACACACGGAGGCATTACTGTTCGAGAAACTGATGAATTTGCGATTCTTCCAGAAGATATGCTAAGACTTGATAAGCGAGAATTCTATTACTTTGGTTTTGAAGGGCAATTTTACGGTAAAACGAGTGCCGTAAAGCCAGCAAATTTTGATATTGAACTTCCGAATATTCTACAAGCAAAAGAGGTATCGTGATGATAAGTTTTATAGCATTATCATTTTTGTCAATACTCTTAATAGGTTATATGACAGCATTGTTTTTGGTATTCATAAAAATGAACCATTTTCTTTTACTATCGCCTTTTGATGCAGTTGATGTATTAACTGATCCTTATTTTTTAAGTGAAATTATTGCTCTTATTGCCGTTGTCACGTCATTTTTTATTTTGTACAAATACATCAAAAGTGAATACACAAAATATCTCTTATTAAAAGAGCAACGGATCTATTCAGTATCACTACAAGAGTTGGCGCGAATTTGGGGTGCTGGTAAAATTGATATAGCTCCAAAAGAGACTGTACCAGTGCTCTATCTCAAAAATTTTGGACAAGAACGCACTAAAGAGTTTATCTCTAAATATATGGAAAAAAATATCCGATTCTTTCCAACCGAAAAACTAGAAATCATCTTTGAATTGCTTAAAATTCTTGAAGCAGAAACCATAGAGATATCGAGTGTAGCGAGTATGTTTAAAAATGATCCAGAAAAAACAGGCAACTATCAATCCGTTATCACCCCTGATGGAAAGACTTCTTATGATGTCTTTTCAGAAATTACGCTATTTGATCACACGATGAATGTTGCTGAAAAAGCTATTGAGTATTTAAAAGAAAAAGATCCAATCTCTTTTGAAACGATTTTGTGTGATGGTATTATTGTTGCCCTAGCGCACGATATAGGAAAGTTGAAAAAAATTAAACAGTTTAACAAAGAATACCCACCAGAAATTCTTCAACAAAATCCTCACCACGCAATTTCAAAAATGTTTTTTAGTGAAATGTGGCCAGGCTATTCATCGATTGAAGATGCTATCTACAATCATCATTCCGCACCAAATTCAAACGCACTGTTAACGCGTATGATCATTCATGCAGATAAAGAAGCAAGAAAAGCGGAGCTATTAGCATGGCAGACTAAACGTAGCGAAAAAAATAGAAATTCCACCGATGATATAGAAGTGATTTTTGATAAAGCAAATGACCTAAAAGCTCAGGTTGAAAATGAAGAAATTGAAGATAAAAGCACTGAAGATGTTCCAACGGTTATAAAACCAAAGCCATCAAGGAAAGCTCAAAAACAGAAACAGAAGCAAAGTGATATCTCAGAAAACGATTCTGTGCAAATACCACAAGATGTTATTGAAGCTCATGCTGAAGAAACAGAGAATGAAAGCAACGAAGAGAAGCAGATGATTATTGCGGCGCCAATACCTGATGAACCACTTGAAAGAGAATATCCAAAGCCTCTTGAAATTCCATATGATGATGATATTGAAGCAAAAATCATCGCAGATCTTAAATTAGCTATCAATGTGTATACGCTAGAGCAAGCAAAAGGTATTCATAGCATAAGTTATAATGATACGATTTTATTCTCTATTCTTCAGTTTAATAAGATTGTTCAAAAGCATATTTATACAAACGGTGATGAACCTGATGAAATTAAACGCATTGGTATGTACATTGCTGGAAAATTCTGTGAAAAAGGTTATACGCAGTACATTTCAAGAGATATTGGGTGTTCAACGTTTTACTTATCAATAAAAAATAAGCCCTACAAGTTCATATGCGTACCGTTGAAGGCGGAAATTTTCAATTTAGATGCATCACAACTTGATTCTATGAAAGATAGTTGGATAAAAGCTATAACAGTATCTGACCATAGAAATCATTTAGAAAGCTTATAATAATTGTTGTAATTTGTCAAAGACAATTAGACTAAACAGCATCAAGATATAGTAATTGATATAGTTTTTCGTCAAAGACGATTGGACTTTATTCAAAGACAATTGGAATAACCTTAAAAATGTCAAAGATAATTGGACAAGTTGAATAATTTATCAAAGTCCAATTATCTTTGAAAACTCCATTTTATGACAAATTGAAATAAAAGATCATCAAGAAATATATTTTTTCTATAATCTCAAACGAATGCCATTTAATACCCACTCAATGAGAAAAAAATGATTATCCACCTAGACCTTGATTGCTATTTCGTCTCAGCAGAACGTACACGTACTCCACAACTCAAAAATAAACCCGTAATTGTTTGTAAAAGTGGCGATAGCAAGATATTTTCGATTGAGGATACTCAAAGTGTTATGACTGAATCGGTAGGCGGATTTAACGGTCTTATGCAGCACAAACGAGATTTTAAAAAATACGATAAAGATGAGTGGAAAAAAGAGTTTATGGATGCGAAAGGAAGTGTTCATGGTATTGTCATTGCAAAGAGTTATGAAGCAAAGAAATACGGCATTAAAACAGGTACTCTTTTACGCGATGCGCTGCACATGTGTCCAGGAGTTCTTGTAGTATCAAGCGATCATCTTTTTTATCAACTCCTTTCTGCAAAGCTCAAGCATTTTTTACAAACAAAAATTCCTATATTAGAACAATACAGCATTGATGAGTTTTGGGGAGATCTCAAAGGTTGGGTGAAAGATGAAGACACATATACATTCATTGCAAACCTACAAAAAGAGATACTAGAGCGATTTGATCTACCAATGTCTATTGGCGCTTCAAGTTCTAAGTGGATTGCGAAGCTTGCAACGGATTTTAATAAACCCTATGGACTGACCATTGTTCCCAAAAATGAGATTCTCTCTTTTGTATCACCACTTCCTATCTCAGACTTTCCTGGCATAGGTAAAGCACTTCAGAAGCGTTGTGAAGGCTACAAGATACGAACACTTGGAGAACTAATAGAGTTTAGGCGATTAATCGAGAATTGGGGGACTATTGGTAAAGATCTCGTTGCAAAAATAACCGGTGAAGATAATGAACCAGTTGTGCCATTTAGAGATAGAAAATCCATTGGAATTTCTCGTAACTTTGAGCTGATTTATGACCGAAACGAAGTATATAGACGAGCCATTATCTTATCAAGGCATCTCTCTCATACTATTGCGAAGCTTGAGCTTCATCCCACCACTTATTATTTCAAAATACGATATGAAGGTGGTGTAAAATCAAAGATCTCTAAAACAATTGATAGACTCTTTACAGAGAGTTTTTTTCGTGAATTAACGCTAAAAACATTCAAAGAACTCGACATTTATCCTCATTATGGTATTCATCATTTGACGCTTCATGTAAGCAATTTTGTGACACGTTCACAAACAAAGACCTTTTCACTCATTGATATTGAAAATGACCAAAAGGCTCAAAAACTAAATGAAAAGCTTACAAAATTAAGGGATAAATACGGAGTAGATATCGTGAGAACAGGGATAGAAAAGAACTCTTTATGAGCTCTTTTCACTGAATTTTAAAGGTTATAGAAAATCTAATGCATATCCATAGAGTTTATTAAGCACATATTGTGCAACTTCAGGATGATTTTCTACAACATATCTTGCACGGATCATGCCACCATAGTTAGATGCGAAAATCATGTAGTCAAACTCTTTATTAGTAATATCATTTACCAACGTCGCAGATTTTCTCATATCGAGATCGCTTTTATATGTTAAAAAATAAGTGCTAGTCATATCAAAATCCATTTCACTATCTCTTAAATGACCATCAGAGTTAAAAAGATCGACAGTAATTTGATTGCCATTTCGATTTTTAAAGACACACTCAATCGCACGTGCATCCTTTTTGTAAATCTGCATACATTGGTCTTTATCTAGCTTTTTTTCAATTGGTCCTACATCGTATGCCTGGTCGCCATAAATCCAATGAACAACAACTTTATTATCCTTTGTAGCAAAAGAATCAAGCTTCGCGCCAAGACATACAGATGCCGCAACAATTGCTTCAGCATAATCTTCATATTCTTTAGGATCAATGATGAAATAACACTTATAATTTGTAAAACTCATTGAATGCCTATAAAAGTGAATTAATTGAAGAAACACTCTTCTAACTAATTGTCTTTGAGTTTTCTCATGTAGTTTATCAAACTTAAAATATACCTCATTCTCTGCATTTACATATCCGTATTTTTCTAATTCAGCGATTGATGTAAAGACAATGGGAGCATCGTCCAATTTAGGCTTAATGGTGTTGTAGTCTTTGTACCCTAGGGCGCGAGACAAAGCTTCGAGAGCAAACGAATGTTTGATTTTTACATCTTCAGAGCAGTATGCTGCCTTTAATTCATCGGAAAACTTTTCCGCAACTTGTTTGAATGTGGTTGTATTGAGGGAAATCATGAGAAGTATCCTTGTTATAAATTATTAGAAACCCAAACTGCTAGTTGTAAATATGGTTTGAAAGTTGCTTTAGACTCCATAAAAAGCCGTGGGAGGCGAGATTATGGAGCGAGATATTATAACAGTTTATTGTTTAATTGATGAGTATTTGAAGGT
>Ga0302250_1000271_pt1 | contig 59591 bp, 52 predicted proteins | sample AAG_RA_Asp_MG_FD_193536 | JGI IMG/M metagenome (GOLD analysis project Ga0302250, IMG submission 193536) | Enriched activated sludge microbial communities from anaerobic digester in WTTP, New Holstein, Wisconsin, United States - AAG_RA_Asp | ecosystem: Engineered > Bioreactor > Anaerobic >...
TGAGCGGAGTCGGCCCTTGGTATTGGTCTTGCTATGGCCAAAACGGTGGAAACAATGTTAGTTGTTCAGCTAACAAAACTACAGCTGCTGGAACTGATGGACAATGCGGATCAGCTAATGGTTCTAGCTATAACACTGCGCCAACCGAAAGCTTATGTAATGCTGGAACATTTTCCGGCATGAGTGGAACTGGTCCTTGGTACTGGAATTGTTATGGAATTAATGGCGGTAACAATGCTAATTGTTCAGCCAATAAAACTATCAATCCTACTAATGGACAATGCGGATATTCTAATGGTCAAACATTTGAATACGCACCAACCGCAAATTTATGTAACGCTGGAAACTTCTCAGGAATGAGTGGATCAGGCCCATGGTATTGGACATGTTATGGTTCTGATGGTGGTAACAATGTCAGCTGTTCAGCAAACAAAACTCAAATTAATATTATCAATGGACAATGTGGATCAGCTAATGGTCAGACTTATGAATATATTCCTTCAAGTTCTTTGCTTTGCTCTTCTGGCTTTGCATCATCTGTTTCTGGCTATGGCCCATGGTATTGGACTTGCAATGGCCAAAACGGCGGAACTACTGCCAGCTGTTCAGCAAACAAAACTACAACTTACCAAGTAAGTGGACAATGTGGATATTCTAATGGTCAAACATTTGAATACGCCCCAACTGCAAACTTATGTAATGCTGGAACATTCTCTGGAATGAGTGGATCAGGCCCATGGTATTGGACATGTTATGGAACTGGAAACGGAATGAACGCCAGCTGTTCAGCAAACAAAACTACAACTTACCAAGTAAGTGGACAATGTGGATATTCTAATGGTCAAACATTTGAATACGCCCCAACTGCAAACTTATGTAATGCCGGAACATTCTCTGGAATGAGTGGATCAGGCCCATGGTATTGGACATGTTATGGAACTGGTAACGGAATGAACGCTAGCTGTTCAGCAAATAAAACTACAACTTACCAAGTAAGTGGACAATGTGGATATTCTAATGGTCAAACATTTGAATACGCCCCAACTGCAAACTTATGTAATGCCGGAACATTCTCTGGAATGAGTGGATCAGGCCCATGGTATTGGACATGTTATGGAACTGGTAACGGAATGAACGCCAGCTGTTCAGCAAACAAAACTACAATAACTTATCAAAATTTAGCTGTTGCTACTTGGAATGCTACTGATATAAAAACTACTAGTGCTACCTTAAATGGCCAATTAGATGGAGACAATGGCCAATATATCAGCGTTCGCTTTGGCTATGGTCGTTATGATAGTTTAGGATACTATACACAATATCTTACAAGCAAAAGAGCTGGTCAAAACTTTTCATCAATTGTTTATAACTTGGAAAAAGGAAAAGCATATTCCTTCCGAGCCGAAGCTACTAATAATAGTGGGTCTACAGTTTATGGAAATACTTTAAAGTTTATTACCAATCCAGACTCTCCTTATAATTTCAACGCATATGCTACCACTAATGGAGTTAACTTAATTTGGACTCCAGGTGCAGGCGCTTGCTACACTGTAATTACCAAGAAATTATATTCATATCCGATTTCATCCACAGATGGATCAATCGCTTACTTTGGAACAGGATCATCATATTTTGATTCTGAAGTATCTCAAGGTGTTACTTATTATTATCGCGCTTGGTCGTTAGGTTGTGATCAAGGATTATATTCCTGGTCAGACAGTGTTTACACCAAAAAAGCTGTAAAAGTTCCAACTGCTATTATTCCAACTACAATTATTCAACAGCCAGTTTCTCAGGTTCCAGTAGTTGTTCAGCCAAGAACTTTAAGCTTGCAAGTTACTGGAAGAAATTCTTCTCTTAGTTGTTCTGGAGCAATGACTAGTGTAGTTTCAGCCGAACCAGGAGATATAATTGATGTGGTAATTTCTGTATCTTCTGTTGACGGAAAAGCTTTGGAAAATGTTATTTTAAGCAATATCTTGCCAGAAAAAATTGGAAATGTATCCAATGTTCAATTAGACGGCCAGCCTTATGTTGGCGATGTTAACGGCACAATTTTGCTTGGTAATATCAAAGCTAATCAAACTAAAAAGCTAAGCTTTACTTTAAGTGTTGCTGCTTCTGAATTTTTCAGCACTGCTACAACTTTGTCTGATAATGCTGAAGTTAATGCTAAAAATATTGAAACCGTTCGAGGATCTTTAGCTATCAATGTTAGCGCGGTTCCAGTAGAAGAAGAGGAAGAACAGCAAACCACTATGGCTGCAGTTAGTTTATTTGCTGGCGGATGGTGGAACTTGTTATGGTTAATTATTGGTTTGATTGTGGGATTAATTCTTTTCTTTATCATTTATTTGATTGTGAAAAAAATTACCCAAAAAGAACAAGCCACTCTTGCTTTAAACAGAGACAAATACTTTACGATTCAGCAATAAACTAATATTGTCAGATTTAAAAAAGCCCCCTTTATTGGGGGCTTTTGTTTTTTATTTTTTTTTGATATAATATTTTTAATGTATAAAAAAATAAAATCAGCTTTTACTCTTATTGAACTTTTAGTGGTTATTGTTATTATAGGAATTCTTTCTGGCTTTATTATCGTGTCTTTAGGGGGTGCTATCAATGCCGCAAAAGATGCAAAAGTAAAATCTGATATTGGCAGTATTGAACGGGCTATTATTGCTTACAATGTTCAGAATGGGGTTGACTATCCAAGCTCTGAAACTAATTGTACCTTGGGTGGCGGCACAACTCGTTGTACTGAACTGGAGGCCAATTTAGTTCCATTTTTAACTAATTTTCCTGCTAATCCCAATGGGGGATTTTATGTTTATAATTATGATTCCGGAAATTATATTTTATCCGGCAATTTATCAACTGGCATTCCTTATGTTTATAATAGTTTGAGCGGTTCTTGGGGTAATGGTTTTTTAATCGGAGCCTATAAACAACAATTAACTATTCCAGCCGCTACTGGTGCTCCTGCCAATTACCCGATTAAATTAGTTCTTAATAATACTAATGTTCCAAATATTGCTACGAAAATGGCTTCTGATTTTCATGATTTAAGATTTACCGATAATACGGGAAATCTAATTCCTTATTGGGTTGAAAGTTATGTTGTTGATACGACAGCTACGGTTTGGGTAAACGTTCCTTCAATTTCTTCCGGAGCCACAATTTTTATGTATTACGGTACTCAATCTGTATCAACTTCGAGCGGAGCATTAACTTTTCCTGATTTCTTTGATGATTTTGATAATTATAGTGGGCCAACCGATCCCAACTTCACTAGTAAATGGAATAATGGGGGTGTTGTCAGTTTTAATAATTCAATATTGCAATTTCATCCATCTAGCACTGCATCAGTATATTTAAGTTCTGTTTATGCAGTCCCGGCAGATAAAGCAATTGAAAGCAGATTTCAAACATCCCAAGCTGCAAATAGTGGATATGGAATACAATATAATGTTGTTAATGGTATGCATGCTGCTTTATTTTCTAGCCCCAATGGAAGTAGTTACAATTATAAATATTGGGGAGGATCTAGCGCAGGAGCAATTAGTATTTCGGGTTGGTCAGCTTTAACATATTATAGATTTACATCAATAAGACCAAGCAGTACTGGTTTGACTTCATACAGAATTAATAACGGATCATGGAATACGCCAACTGGATCAACTTATACTAATAGTCAACCGATGAATTTTCAATGTTGGAATAACGTCGGATCTGAATTTGATGTTGATTGGGTCTTGGTCCGTCCCTATGTTTCAACTGAGCCATTGAGTGAAAATATTATTTTTGGAGCTGAAGTAGTTGGACAATAAAAGCCGCTTATAATTAAGCGGCTTTTAATATTAGTTCAAATTTTTTACTTTTATTGCCTGGGCAATAAAAGTTTTATATTTCTCCAAATTCACTTTTGTTTTCAGTTTATATTCTTCAATTTCTGCTCCCAAAGATATTTTATTTTCTGACTTATATTTTCTAATTTCATCAACCGCGGCTACTGCTTCACTAAAATCACTGATGTCTAAATTAGAATCAATATTTATTTTTTCTGGCCAAGCAGACAAATGAATGGTTTGTTCACTAGAAAAATATTGGAAAATTTCTTCGGTCACAAAAGGAATAATCGGGGCGTATAATTTTAAAATATTTATAAAAACATCATTTAGGGTTTTTTGGGCGCTTCTTTTCGATTCTATTTCATTTCCATAAAGCCTGTATTTTACAAATTCCAAATAATAATCTGCAAATTTAGACATAAAAAATTCTTCAATGCCTGTTTTGGCTTTGGCGTATTGATATTCATCAAAATACTTTGTTGATTCTTCAATTGTTTTATTTAGTTCTTCAATTATCCACAAGTCAGCTGGTTCGAAAATTAAATTGTCTGCTTCATTAAAATCTTCACTCATGGTTAAAACAAATTTTGCCGCATTCCATAATTTAGTGGTAATTTGTTTTCCTTTTTTTATTTCTGTTGGACTAAATTTTAAATTTTGGCCAAGCCCAGCACCCGTGGCCCAATATCTTACAGCATCAGCTCCATATTCTTCTATTAATTGATCAGACGGAACATAATTTCCCAAACGTTTGCTGATTTTTTTCCCTTGTTCGTCTAGGCCATGCCCGGAAACCATTATGTTTTTAAAAGGGATTGTCTCAAAATTATAATATCCTTTTACAATTGAATAAAAGTCCCAAGTTCGAATAATTTCGTGGGCATTGGGCCGAAGATCAACTGGAAATAAATCATTGCTTTGTCCTAATTCGCGCAATAAAAACGGAGTACATGAAGACGTAGCCCAAGTATCCATTACATCTGTTTCTGGTTTTATATTTTTACTTTTACACTTTGGACATTCTTTTATTTTCGGCTGTTGCTCAAAAGGATTAATTGGCAAATCTTCTTCATCAGCTAAAATTATTTCTTGGCAATCTTCACAAATCCAAAAAGGAAACGGCACGCCGTAAAATCTTTGCCTAGAAACGCACCAATCCCACTTCAAAGAATTTACCCAAAGCTCATAATTATTAATCATATAATCTGGGTGCCATTTTATTTTTTTTCCCAGTTCCAGCCATTTTTCTTTTTGATCCGCAATTTTAATAAACCATTGCTTGCTCTGGATTAATTCTACAGGAGTGTCGCATCTTTCGTGGACATTTATTGTTTGTTCAATTGGTTCTTGTTTTTCAAGTAAACCATTTTCTTTTAAATCGTTTAAAATTTGTTCGCGAGCTTCTTTAATAGTTAGTCCTTGATATTTTCCAGCCAAAGAATTCAGTTTTCCATCAACAGTTAGGATGTTTCTAGTTTCCAAATTATCTGTTCGCCATTTTTCCAAATCTTCTTGATCGCCCCAAGTACACACCATCATTAATCCAGTTCCTGTTTCTTGATCAACTTTTTCACTTCCCAAAATCGGCACCTCATAATCCATTAAAGGAACAATCGCTTTTTGCCCGATTAATTTATTAAATCGTTGGTCTTCGGGATTTACATACAAGGCCACACAAGCAGGGATCAATTCGGGCCGAGTTGTGGCGATAAGCAATTTTTCTTTGTTTGGCAAAGAAAAATTAAGATAATTCATTTTGGAATCTCTGGTTTTGTCTTCTAGGTCAGATTGGGAAATTGCGGTTTGGCAAAAGGGGCACCACAAAATCGGCAGTTCTTTTTTATAAAGCAAATCTTTTTTGTATAAATCCAAAATTGATTTTTGGGAAACCTTTGTTGCCAAAGGGGCAATGGTGCTATAGGTTTTTGACCAATCTACGGAAATTCCTAAACTGTTCCAAAGATTTTTATAAGTCTGGATTCCTTTTTCTGTTTCTTTCAAGCACAATTCAATAAATTCTGAACGCGTAGTTTTTGATTTATCAATATTATATTTTTTTTCTACAAACCTTTCTGTGGGCAAGCCATTGTCGTCAAACCCCATTGGATAAAAAACATTATATCCACGCATTCGTTTATAGCGGACAATAAATTCTGCTTGAGCATAAGACATAATGTGCCCAGCGTGTAGGTGGTCTGCGGAAACATATGGCGGGGGAGTATCAACTACAAAAATTTCGCCTTTATTTTGGCGATTAAATTCAAAATATTTATTTTTTTCCCATTCAGCAATCCATTTCTTCTCCGATTCTTTAAAGTCATAGCTTTTAGGAAAATCAATTATTGGTTTTTTGCCATTTTTCATATAGATTTATCTTATACAATTTAAGGCCAAGAATCAATATTTATTATTAAGGAATGTTTAGGGGCTTGATTGAATGTTTGGGGGCTTGATTGAATGTTTGGGAGTTAAACTCCCAAACATGAGCCCATGGAAATAAATCACAATGTTTGGAATGTTTAGGGGCTTGATTGAATGTTTGGGAGTTAAACTCCCAAACATGGGCCCATAGAAATAAATCACAATGTTTGGGGGCTTGATTGTAATCAATCAAGGGTGGAGGCGCTCCGCCAGTTGGCGGAGGCGCCGAGCCGGGCCTGAGTGCGGTTTCACCAGAAACCGACACGAAGGAACCCCTAAACATGTTTTATTCTGCGCATTTTTTAATTTTCATTTTCCAATATTTTAAATTTTTGGTATAATATTTTTAATAAAATAAAAAAATAATTATGCCAAACAGAAAAGCTTTTACTCTTATTGAGTTGATTGTTATTGCTGCGATTTTGGCAATTCTTACTCTTTTTATTGTTGCTAGTATTCAAAAAAGTATTTCCGCGGCTAATGACGCAGTTCGAAAAAATGATATTGCCAATATTTATACAAGTATTTTAAGTAAAAAAACTTTGTATGGCCTGGATTTTCCAAACGTTACTTCATCGATAAAACAAGGAGAGACAAACACAGAACTGCAATCATTCATTGATCAATACCTTGAATCAACACCTTATGATCCAAATCCGGAAAAGGCTTATCTTTATACCAGCAATGGTGCTGATTTTTCCGTGGCTGCAATTTTAGACAATGGAACTTGTTTTATCAAATCAACTGGGCCAAATCTTTTTGGCGATGAAAATGTTTGCACCGCCTATCTGACTGGAGGAATAGGATTAGTTCAAAACTTTTCTGTTCTTCATGGTTCAAGCTTTATTGATTTGGTTTGGGCTATTCCTGCTACTTTAGAAGCCGTGCCAGTAAATAATGTTTCTTCAACTGTTGTTTGTATAGAAAGTCCAACTGAAATTGATGCCAGTAATTTACCTTCAGAAGATGAAATGATGGCCTCGGGAACTATTGTCGCGATTGTTAATAATTCGTATGACCAATATCGAATCACTCTTGATAATCCAGATTATTACTATTATTGTAAAACCTATTCTTATGACAATAGGGTAGTTACTAATCCAGGAAGTGTTGGCTATGCTCCTAATACTTCAAGTGGTGGATTTTATTCTGGCGGCGGAGGCGGCGGCGGAGGCGGCGGCGGTTATTCAAATTATTCTTCTGCCTCGCCTTCTAGTTATTCACCTTCAGCTGCTTCTTATCCGCCCAGCGTTGGTGGTGGAACTTCTTCTGGCGGATCAACATCTCCATCATTTACTACAACCACAGTTGCTAACCCAGACAACACTGGTTCAATCACCCTGACTTGGAACCCTGGAGCTTCGTCAACTCATACAATTATCCGTCGATTAAGCAATGTTCCGCCAGCTAATAATCCACCTCAATCTTTAACTGATGGTGTTTTGGTCTACAATGAAAGAAATGATAAAGACGGGCAAGATCCTACAGCCGTTCATTCTTATACTGATACTGGATTAGATAATGATTTAACTTATTGCTATTCTGCCTGGGCTTATGATGAATTAACAGACCAATATTCTAATGGTTTTGTGATGGCTTGCGGAGGAATTCCAGCCACAGATCCTAGCAATTTAATTGTTACTAGCACGTATAGTTCTTTTAATTTAACTTGGAACAAAGGAAGTGGAACTAATACTATAATTAGAAGACAAACAAATACTCCGCCTCAAAACCAAGACCAAGGCACCATTGTTTACAATTACACGGACGCTGCTTTTACAGACAACGATGCAAACTTACAACCAAACACTACTTATTGTTATTCTGTCTGGTCATACAATCCAGACACAGGAACTTTATCTACTGGATATCTTTCTGGCTGTGGTATTTTAGCTGACGTTGCTGGGCCTTCAAACTTAACTTTCCCAACCATTGCCTATAATTCCATCATTATCAATTGGACCAAAGCCCAAGGAGCAGACAAAACATTTATTGTTCGCAAACAAGGCTCTCTTCCAGAAAATACAGAAGACGGCACGCAAATATATTTTGACACTGGCAATTCTTTTATTGATACCGGACTTGAAGAAAATACAGAATATTGTTATGCGCTTTATTCAGTTGATGAATATTCAGAATATTCTTCTCCGACAACTGGATGTGTTACGACCGCACAGGTTGTTAATGGAGAATGTGGAACAGCTGAACAAAATTTTTATGCTGCAATTACTAATTATGGGTCTACTACTTTTTGTGCTCAGGGCACGCCAGTGCCTTCTAATCCAGCCTTTCCAGAAGAAGGAGGATCTTCTTCTTGGCAATGTGTTGGCACTGGGGCAGGGGTTACAGTTGATTGTGCAGCTTCTAGATCTCAAACATCTTGTGTTTCTGGAGGCGGTTTAACTTGTGTTGAAACACTTGCAGATGGTGATTATGCTGTTGATAAATTTACCGCTTCGGTTGGCACTGTTTCTGGCACATCAACTTGGGTTGCCCCAGATGGAGTAACAGAAGTTGAATATTTGGTAGTAGCTGGAGGAGGAGGCGGCGGTGGCAATCGTGGTGGTGGTGGTGGAGCTGGTGGTTTTAGAACAGGATTTTTAACAGTTGTTCCAGGAAATTCATATACCGTTACTGTTGGTAATGGCGGAGCTGGCGGAGTAAATAATACCTACGGAGCAAATGGAGGAAATTCAACTTTTGATGCTATTACATCAACTGGTGGTGGCGGTGGTGCCTATAATCAGGCTGGAGGAGGAGGCCACAATGGTAGTGCTGGTGGTTCTGGTGGCGGTGGAGCTAGAGGGGGTGCTGGCGGAGCAGGAATAGCTGGCCAAGGAAATAATGGCGCATCAGGAGATAATGGTGCTGGTGGCGGAGCTGGGGCTCCAGGAGTTAATAATGGTCCTGGCGGAGCTGGTCTAGCATCATCAATTACTGGAACCTCTACTTATTATGCTGGTGGCGGAGCGCCAAGGGCCTTAACAACAACACAAATTTTAGGAGGAATCGGTGGAGGAGGACCAGGGTCTTATGGAACAGAGTTTAATTCTGTAAATCCAGCAACCGGCGGTGTTGATGGATTAGGCGGTGGTGGCGGTGGCGGAAAAGATTATCAAACCTCTGGAAGCCAAATAGGAGGAAGAGGTGGATCAGGAGTTGTGATTGTCAGATTTTTAATGCCTTAATATTTTAATTTCCAAAAAACTTATTTCAACCAGAGAATGTTTAGGGGCTTGATTGAATGTTTGGGGGCTTGATTGTAATCAATCAAGGGCGGAGGGCCGACGGGTCCGAGCCGGGCCTGAGAAAAATCTCACCAGAGATTTATTCGAAGGAAACTCCCAAACATGGGCCCATAGAAATAAATCACAATGTTTATGGGGTAACCCCCTAAACATTCCCCATAAACATTTTTTATTATTCAAGAATTACGGGTTTATTTTTTTTCAAAAAGGAGTAGAATGAAAATAATGGAAGAATCTGAAAAACAATCTATTTTTACTCAAGCCACCCCTTTAGCCGACAGAATTAGGCCGGAAACTTTAGATGAATTTTTAGGTCAAGAAGAAATTTTAGGAGAAACAAAACTTTTACGCCAAGCCATCAAAGCCGACGCTATTCCATCCATGATTTTTTGGGGCCCTCCAGGCACTGGCAAAACTACTTTGGCAATGATTATTGCCAAGCAAACCAAATCTGATTTTATTCGCATTAGTGCTGTTAGTAGTGGATTAAAAGATTTGCGTGAAATTATCAGTCGGGCCAAAAGCAACAACTTGGCTGGGCGCAAAACTATTCTTTTTATTGACGAAATTCATCGTTGGAACAAAACTCAACAAGATGGTCTTTTGCCACACATTGAAAGTGGTTTAATTATTCTTATTGGCGCCACTACGGAAAATCCAAGTTTTGAGGTGCGGGCTGCTTTGTTATCTCGTTGTCGGGTTTTTGTTTTTAAACAATTAGATTCAGCTAATATAAAAACAATTATCAAAAAAGCCATTAAAGACAAAAAGCGCGGATTAGGAAATTTAAGTATAAAAATAAAAGACAAAGAAATCGGAGTAATTAGTCGGATTAGCAACGGCGATGCCAGAATTGCTTTGAATATTTTGGAATATGCAGCAACTGCCAGCCAAGGGAATATTAATGTAGCGATTATTGAAGAAGCGTCGCAGAAAATAAACTTGCTTTATGATCGTGAAGGTGAAGAGCATTATAATATTATTTCCGCACTTCACAAATCAATGCGTGGCTCTGATGCCAATGCTTCTTTGTATTGGCTGGCCAGAATGGTAGAAGCCGGAGAAGACCCATTATACATTGCTAGGCGCTTAGTTCGTTTTGCTTCAGAAGATATCGGAATTGCCAATTCTCGGGCCTTAGAACAAGCCGTAGCCGCTTATAACGCTTGTCATTTTATTGGGTATCCAGAATGTAATGTTATTTTAGCGCAAGCCGTGGTTTATATGGCCAAATGTAAAAAATCAAATGAGCTATATATTGCTTATGGCAAAGCAGCTGATGATGTTCGTCAACATGGAAATTTGCCCGTGCCAATGCATATCCGCAACGCGCCCACAAAATTAATGCAAGAATTAGGTTATGGTAAAGATTATAAGTATAGTCCAAATTTTGGATACAAAGAAAAACAAGAATATTTTCCAGACAAACTTCAAAAAAGAAAATATTTAAAAGACTAAATTTTAAAATATATCAATTGTTGCAATAATCGTATCAATATGATACGATAAAAAGGCATAAATGATACGATATGTTTTTAAATAAAAATCAACAAATAATAGCTATTATTGTTCTGAAAAATCAGAACATTCAATCATCAGCTATTCATAATAAAATTCTTAAATCAGGTGGAGATATATCTTTAATTACAGTAAAAAGGGCCTTGTCGGATCTGGCCAAGGCTGGTTTTTTAATTGCGAATGGTTCAGGCCGTTCAACAAATTATAATATTAGCACAAAAGGCAGGCTATTTTTAAATATAGATGCTCATGAATATTGTTCTATTGAGCCAGATAAACGCTATGGTTCAAGTAGTTATAATTTTGATTTTTTTTCTTCTTTGCCAACAAATATTTTTTTTGAAAATGAACTTAAAATTTTGGAACAGGCTACCGATAGATATCAAGAAAGAACAAAAGATTTATCAGAAGCGATTCAAAAAAAAGAATTAGAAAGAATTGTTATTGAATTGTCTTGGAAGTCTTCAAAAATAGAAGGTAATACCTATACTTTGCTTGATACGGAAAATTTGCTTTTGGATAACAAAGAAGCTGTTGGCAAAACAAAACAAGAAACTCAAATGATTCTAAATCATAAAGATGCTTTTGATTTTATTCGAAAAAATAAAGACAGATTTAAAAACATTACAAAAAGAAACTTAGAAGATTTGCACAAAATTTTAGTTAAAAATTTAAACGTAGAATTAGGATTAAGAAAAAAGCAGGTTGGGGTTACTGGATCAATTTATCGCCCGCTTGATAATATTTATCAAGTTGATGAAGCAGTTGAAGCCTTAAGTAATGCTGTGGAAAGATTAAAAACTCCGTATGATAAGGCGTTAATGGTTTTGGCTGGCATTGGATATATTCAACCATTTGAAGACGGAAATAAAAGATCAGGTCGTCTTATGGCAAATGCTATCTTATTAGCTTATGGCTGCGCCCCTCTTTCGTATCGAAGCATTGACGAAAATGAATATCGTGAAGCTATGCTGGTATTTTATGAATTAAATTCAATTGCACCATTAAAGAAAATATTTATTGAACAGTATGATTTTGCGGCCAAAAATTATTTAGTGAAATAATATTCGGGGGAATATTTAGGGGCTTGATTGAATGTTTGGGAGTTAAACTCCCAAACATGAGTCTAATCAATCAAGGGCGGAAGCGCTCCGCCAGTTGGCGGAGGTGCTGAGCCAGGTCTGAGAAAAATCTCACCAGAGATTTATTCGAAGGTAACCCCTAAACATGGGTCAATGGATTTAAATGGTTTGTGGAGATTAGAATAATATAAAATCAAATGGTTATTAAGAAAATAAAAGAAGACAAATTTTTACAACACAATTTAATTTATTTTGTTGGCACGGTTAGCGTCGCTTTTTTAAACTATCTTTACCATCCGATTATGGGCCGAATAATGAAAGTGGCTGACTTCGGAGAAATTCAAGCATTTCTTTCTTTTTTGTTGATTTTGGGAGTATTTACCGGATTTTTCAAAAATGTAATTACCACAATTGTGGCCAATTTAAAAGATGAAAAAGATAGGGAATTGCTGGCAATGCTTCAAAAATTCAGCTTGATTTGCGCCTTTTTCCTCGCCTTGATTTTGGTTTTATTCGGTAATTTTTTTGCTTCTTTTTTCAATTTCAGCTCTTATTATTTTTTTCCAGCTTTTGCCCTTCTTGTTTTAATTGGGGTAATAAATGTAAACAATCAAGCAATTACCCAGGGATTAAAAAATTTTAAAGCTCTTTCTTTATCTGGAATTTTAGGCAGTTTATCCAAATTAATTCTTTCGGTTTTATTTGTTTTTTTGGGCTTGGCTGTTTTTGGCGTTATCAATGCCATTGTTTTATCAAGTCTTATTGCCTGTATTTATTTAATTTTTATAAATCGTAAATTTTTCAAAATTCAAGATTGTTTTTCAATTAAAATAGATTCTCGTATCAAAAAAGAACTTTGGTATGCTTTTGTTTTTTTATTGGTTTCTTTGGCTATTACCTTTTTGTATTCTTGCGATGTGGTTGTGGTTAAAAAATATTTTTCTCCAGAATTGGCTGGATTTTATAGCGGTATGGCTATTATCGGCCGAATAATTTATTTTTTGGTTTCATCTATTCCCGCAGTATTATTACCTTCGATAAAAATAAAGGACGAAAACAAAGAAAACAAAAAAATAATGATCAAAGCCATAGCTTTGACCGCATTTTTAGGTATAAGTGCTTTGGCTGTTTTTTCCGCTTTCCCAGAATTTATTACCAAAATTTTAATTGGAAATCGTTATGCTGAATATGCTTATCTTCTTCCAAAAATTAGTATTTATTTGCTTTTGGTATCTTTTTCCAGTTTGTTTTTTTATTATTTTTTGGCTTTGCGAAAAAACCATATTATTCTGCCAGCCTTGCTCGGGCCGTTGACAGTTATAGTTTTGTGTTATATTACTCATAGTAACATCTCTACTGTTGTAAATAACTTCCTAATCGGCAGTTTTATTTCGTTTTTATTGCTTTTAATTAAAATAATTCAAGATTTGTTTCTAAAAAAAGAAAATGGAAAACAAAAAATTAATTTCAATTTTAATACCAGCCTATAACGAACAGGAAAACCTGCCCTTGATTTGTAAAAAAATCAAAGACAATATTTTTCCTTTGCAAAATGATTATAATTTTGAAATCATTTTTATTGACGATGGCAGTATTGATAATACAGAAAAAGTATTGGAAAATATGGCGCGTCAAAACGAAACCGTCAAATATATCCAACTTTCTCGTAATTTTGGCAAAGAAGCCGCAATCTCTGCAGGCTTAGATTTGGCCAGCGGATCAGCTGTTTTAATGATTGATGCTGATTTACAACATCCAGCCGAACTGATTCCAGAATTTATCAAAAAATGGCAAGCCGGGGCAGATGTGGTTGTGGGTATTAGAAATAAAAACAATGGCGAGGGCTGGGTAAAAAAATACGGAGCTATTTTGTTTTATAAAATAATGGATTTTATCGGGGAAACAAAAATTATTCCTCGAGCTACTGATTTTCGTCTTTTAGACCGCAAGGTTGTTTTGGCATTTCGAAAATTTACCGAACATGAACGGATGGCCCGAGGCCTGATTGATTGGCTGGGATTTAAAAGAGACTATGTTTATTTCGAAGCCAACCCCAGGCTAAATGGCCGAGCCGCATATGATAAAATAAAATTATTCAGATTAGCTTTTAATTCTTTAATTTCACACAGCACTTTTCCTTTAAAATTTGCTGGGTATTTAGGCGTAATTATTACTTTGTCTTTTGGGTGTTTTGGTTTTATTCTATTTATTAGCAAATATATTTTGCATAGCGATTTTGCTAAAAGTTTTTCCGGCAGTTCTTTGCTTGCGATTTTGAATATTTTCTTGATTGGCGTGGTTTTAACTTGCTTGGGATTGATTGCTTTGTATGTTGCAAATATTAGATCCGAAGTCGCAAACCGCCCAACTTATGTGATTAGAAAGAAAAACTTTAAGAAAGAAGATTAGGAATATGAAAATTCTTTGGCTTACTTGGAAAGACAGGAAAAATCCTTTGGCTGGTGGCGCTGAATTAGTTAATGAAGAATTAGCCAAAAGATTAGTTAAAGATGGGCACGAAGTAATATTTTTAGTAGCTGGATTTAAGGGCGCAGAAAAAAAAGAAATAATTGATGGGTATAAAGTGATTCGCTTGGGTAATCGTTGGACAGTTTATTGGCAAGCTTTTTGCTATTATCAAAAGAATTTGAAAAATTGGGCTGATTTAGTGATTGATGAAGTAAACACGATTCCGTTCTTTGCCAAATTTTATGTGAAAGAAGAAAATATTTTATTTGTCCATCAATTATGTCGCCAAATCTGGTTTTATGAAATGTTTTTTCCTTTAAATTTGATCGGGTATTTAATTGAACCAATTTATCTTTGGCTGTTAAAAGATCGATTAGTGATTACAATTTCTAATAGTTCTAAAAACGATTTAATAAAACATGGTTTTAAGGAGGAAAGAATAAAAATTATTACGTTAGGAACAGAAATTGAGCCAGTTAAAGATTTAGAAAACATTGAAAAATATAATTGTCCTACAGTTTTAAGTCTGGGTTCAATTAGGCCAATGAAAAATACCGGACGCATTGTAAAAGCTTTTGAATATGCTAAAACAAAGATTCCAGATTTAAAATTAATTATTGCTGGGGATAGTAATTCTGTTTATGGAAAAAAAGTTTTAGACTATATCAGCCAGTCAAAAAACAAAAAAGATATTGAATATTTAGGGCGAGTAAATCAGGAAAAAAAAATAGAATTAATGCAAAAATGCCATTTGATTTGCGTAGCTTCTATTAAAGAGGGATGGGGGTTGATTGTGACTGAAGCAAACAGCCAAGGCACGCCTGCTGTTGTTTACAATGTGGATGGGCTTCGGGACAGTGTAAAAAATAATATTACTGGTTTGATTTGCGAACAAAATACAACTGCAGATTTAGGAATGGATATTGTTAATATTTTCCGCAACAAAGAAAATTATCCAGAAATGAGACAAAAAGCTTGGGAATGGAGTAAAGAAATAAACTTTGAACAAAGTCATCAAGATTTTATAAAATATATAAAGTAAAATGGAAAATCCTTTAGTTTCAGTTGTAGTTCCAACTAAAAATTCTTTAAAAACTATTGAGGCTTGTTTGGAATCGATAAAAAATCAAACCTATCAAAATATTGAAATTATTGTGGTTGATAATAATAGCACTGATAATACCAAAGAAATAGCAAAAAGATTTACAGAAAAAGTTTTTAACAAGGGTCCAGAAAGAAGCGCGCAAAGAAACTATGGAGTTGATAATTCACAAGGAGAGTTTGTTTTAATTATAGATAGCGATATGGTTTTATCAGAAAAAATAATTGAAAGCTGTATAGATATTATAAAAAACAACAACAAAATAGTAGGATTAATAATTCCAGAAGAATCTTTTGGTGAGGGTTTTTGGGCACAATGTAAAAAATTAGAGAGAAGCTTTTATGTGGGAGTTGATTGGATAGAAGCTGCTCGTTTTTTTCGAAAAGATGTTTATCAAAAAGTGGGAGGGTTTAATGAAAAAATGATAAGCGCCGAAGATTGGGATTTATCCCAAAGAATTGAAGTCGAGGGGAAAATTAGTAGAACAAATGACTATATTTATCATAACGAAGGAAATCTCAGTTTGTTGGATACGCTTAAGAAAAAGCTATATTATGCAAAACAATTAAAATTTTATACCGAAAACGAAAATAATTATGAGAAAATAAAAAAACAAACAGGAATTTTAGAAAGGTATAAATTATTTTTTTCACAACCCAAAAAGCTTTTTCAAAATCCGATTTTAGGAATAGGGATGCTTTTTATGAAAACTTGTGAATTTGTCTTTGGGGGAGTTGGCTATTTAATAAGTAAAATTAAAAAATAAAACATGAAACAAAAGAAAAAAAAATCAATCATTATTGTATATACAACAGGAGTTTTTGACTTAATTCATCCAGGACATCTTAATTTATTAAAAAAAGCAAAAGCGTTAGGAGATAAATTAATAGTTGGAATTCAAGACGATGAATCAGTAAAAAAACAAAAAAATAAGAAACCCATCATGAATTGTGATCAACGAATGGCAATGATAGAGGCTCTTCCATTTGTTGATATTGTTTTATCATATACCGACATAGACCAAAGAAAGATATTAAACCTTATTAAGCCAGATATAGTGGTTCAGGGCGGAGATTGGCTTGAAACTGGAGATAGAAGTTTGATAATAGAATATCTTAAAAATAATAACATTCGATTAGTCCAATTTCCTTACACAAAAGGAATATCTTCAACAGAGATAAAAAAAAGAGTTTATAGCGATTTTTTAAAGAATAAAAAAATATGAATAATATTGATTATAAAGAAACAAATCAATATTGGAATCAATTAGAACAAGAAAAGATTGGAAGATATTCTGCGGGATATATAATTCCTTTAAGATACGAAAACGTTGCCTTGTATAGATTTTTAAAAGAATTAAAATTTTTAAATAAATTTGGTAAATTTGGGGGAAATTATTTAGATTTGGGTTGCGGAACAGGTAATTTTTTATTTGAATGGAGAGATAAATTTGATAATTTAATCGGAATAGATTTCTCTAGCAGTTTTGTAGACATTGCAAAAAAACAAAACAAAAATTTTAAAAACATTAAAATATATAAAGCGAATGTTCTTGATTTTGAGAGTTGTATTGACGATAAAAAATTTAAATTTATTTTCGTAGGAGGATGTTTTATGTATTTAAAAGACGAAGATGTTTCAATGCTAATTAGTAAATTATTTAAAAGACTTGAAAATGGAGGAGTTTTAATATTTAGAGAACCTACCACGACCCAAAAAAGAATTTATGAAAAAAATATTGGAGCTCGTAGAACCATTTTTGAATATAAGGAATTAATTCCTTTGAAGGAAGACGTTAGTTATTATCAAAACTACTCAACTAATTATACTTTTTTTATTTTATTATATTTAAAAATTTTTCCATTTTTAAAAAATAAAGTATCAATATTTAATAATTTTTTAATCGAATTTTTCTTTTTATATTTACCATTAAATATTTATAAAATATTAAAGAGAAATATGGGCTTATATCATTTTTTTATTATAAACAAAAATAAATGAAAAAATATAATTATAACGAAGTATTAAAGTGTATTAGGCCTAATGGTTGTATATCACTTCTAGACAATAAACTAGCAGTTTTTTTTGTTTATTTACTACAAAGACTTCCATTGAATCCAAATTTATTAACCTTTTTTTCATTTTCATTTTTTTTAATTTCTTTACTGTTTTTATTTTATAATTTAAAAATATTATTTGCTGTCATGCTGTTTTTATCTTATACATTTGATAATATTGACGGTATTTGGGCTAGGCTTCATAATCAAACATCTATTATGGGGGCATGGCTTGATTCTACTTTTGATAGAATAAAGGACGCTTTTATTTTTATTATTTTGATTTTTGTTTTTGATGGTATTTTGAAAATAATATTTATTTTATGTATATTTTTTTATTTATTATTTTTAAATTTAACACTTAATTCAAAAACTTATTTAAATTTAGATTCTTTTAAAAAAAATAAATCAGAAAAAAATTTTTTATCTTATGGTCCGGCAGAGCTTTATTTAATATTTTTTTTAATCATTGCATTACCTAGTAATTATAAAATTTTTCCCGCCTCGCTGTTATTAATTATTCAAATAGTTATATCCTTTAAAGAGCTTTATAATTCTTTTATTTTTCTTGATAGCAATGCAAAAAAATAATTTAAATTTTATTAAAAATAAAATTCTTTTTTCAATAAAACATTTTTCTGTTTTTATTTTTTTATTATTTTTAACAAGAAAAATAATTTTTAAACAATTAGCATACGCAGATTTTGTTCCTTTTTTTCAAGACCTTAAGTATTCTTTTAGAAATTTAATATCGGTTTGGAACAATGATTTTACAGGTTTTTTCTTATCGACAAATTATGCTTCTATTGTTAGGATTTTTTTTGAATTTATTTCTTTTGATAATCCGATACTTGCTCAAAATTTTTATATTATATTTTTTTTATTAACAGCATATTATGGTTTTTATTTTCTTTTTAAAAAATTTAAAATTAATTATTTTTTAAATTATCTTATTCCTTTTTTTTATATTATAAATCCAGCATTCCTTGGATTAATGTCTAATGGATCGATGGGGACATTGATTGTTTATTCTCTTTTCCCATTTTTATTTCTTTTATTTTATGATTTATTTTTAAAATATAGTTTTAAAAAAGCTTTTATCTTTTCAATTATTGTCCCTTTTTTCTTAATTGTTCCTCAATTAGCTTTTTGGTTTTTAATTGTTTTATTATTTTTTATAATTATTAATTTTTTGTTTGAAAGGGTTAATATTAAAAATTTATTTTTATTAGGAGTTCACTTTTTTTTGGGTTTTTTGTTAAGTTTAGTTTCTTTTTTTTCTTTTTTAATTATTTCTCGAAATACTGATAATTTTTCGTATTTAGAAACTTTTAAACATACATATTCTCAAACAAATTTTTATAATTTATTTAGATTCGTTGGCAATAATGGATCTTCTCAATCATTTTTTGGTTATTTTAATTTTGATATTTTAAATCTTTTACCATTTTTAATTTTTATAATAATTATAATCTGCTTTGTTTTCTTTAAAAAACAAGAAAAAAAAGATAAAATTATTATTTATTTTTTTCTAATGTTTATAATTTTAGGAATTATGTTCTTAATGTTTCTTATCAGATGTAATTATTTTGATAAATTAATAATTGATAAAAATTTATTAATAATTTCTTTAAGAAATCCAGAAAAATTATTTTTTCCATTTTCTTTTTCCTATGTTTTTCTTTTGGGACTTTGTTTAAATTTATTATTATCGTTGTTAAAAAATAAAATTAATTATACTAAATCAATTTTATTAATTTTATTAGTTTCGTCTATATTTTTATTCCAAAATAAATATTTTTTAAATGGTGATTTTGGTTTAGAAAAACTTAGAGGAGAGTATTTTTTTATGGAAGAGAAATATCAAAAATTTTTTGATATAACAAAAAATATGAATATTGATAACAATTCGTATGTTTTATTTTTGCCATTTGATTATTCAACTCAATTAAGAACTCTTTATGAAAACAAACTAATCAAGACAAGAATGGGTTTAATTGACGACAGAAATAAAGTTATTGGAAGATTATATAATGAAATATGTGCCGCAAAAAATCCAAAAATTTTTTTAGATTTATTAAACAAAAATATTAATTTAAAATATGTCGTTTTAGATAAAAATGCAAAAAATTATTATAATAAAGAAATGGTGGACTGTATCCCATATTCTATATATGGATCTAATTATATATGGGGAAGTTATAGTTATTTTAGTAATTTGTTTTCAAGGTTTAATATCTACTACGAAGACAATGATTTTAAAATTCTAGAAATTAATAATAATTCCGTTCCTTATATAAAGGGAATTAACGGTTTATTCCAGTTTCAAGACTTTAATAATTTAGAAGAAAAATACACATTTATTAATGATTATCTGGGTAATGATTTTGATTTTGTGATTAAAGAAGAAGAAAAAAATAGTAATAATTTAACTTGCTTATATGGTTTATTTAATGAAATAAACAATAAAGAAATTAATCAAGAAAAATTATTGATTTCAGATAATATAAATATCAGCCAAGACAAGATTAATAATTTTTATAACAGTCAAACAGCTCAAGAAATATTTTATCGCAAATATAATAATGAAATTTTTGTTTATACAAAAACAGCAGGAGATTTATTTTTAAATAATCAAAATATAAATGTTTTTAAAACCCAAGAAAAAATATTAGCAAGACAAATAATTGATTTAAATAAGCAATATTATTTTAAAATCAATAATCAAATTATAAAGGCAGATAATTATACTGGATTAATTGGAAAAATAGAGCAGAATAATGTTTTAGAAATTTATTCACTTGATGATAATTTAATTAATAATTATTCTTTTGAAGACGGAACCTGGACTGAAAAAGTAGGAGATTGCCACAATTATGATGATAATAGAATTTTAGCAATGAGCTTGAATACCAAGGTAAAATCAGATGGAAATCAATCATTGCAATTGGAAGCAACAAGGCATATTGCTTGCACTAATCAAAGATTTAAAGTTGAGCCCGGAGAATATGTTTTCAGCTTTGATTATCAAAGCAATAATGCACCAAAGGCTGGTTTTAATTTAAGCTTTAATGACAATAAAACAGTTTTTAAAGATAGTTTAGTAATTGATAACAACGAGTGGCAATCTCACAATCAATTAATAGCTGTTCCTGATGGTGCTAATTTAGCTCGTTTGCATATTTATGCTTATGAATCTGATAAAAGTAAAAACAATATTGTTCGATATGATAATTTTTCATTTGCTAAATTGAATCTTGAAAAAGCAGTCACAGTTAATAAGTCAAAAGACGATTACAAAAAAATTGAAATTGATTTAAATCAAGAAGAAAACATTTTTGAATATCAAGAAACTGGCTATGATTATAAAAATCAAATTTTAAATGGTTCTTTTGAAAATGGAGCTTGGACTGAAAAAGTAGGAGATTGTAATAATTATGATGACAATAGAATCTTAGCAATGAGCTTGAATACCAATATAAAATCAGATGGAAATCAATCATTGCAATTGGAAGCAACAAGGCACATTGCTTGTACCTCAATTGGCCAATCAATAAAATCTGGAAGCAATTATTTGTTTAGTTTTGATTATCAAAGCGACAATGCCAAGCAAGCTGGATATTATCTTGGATTTAATGACTCAGAAAAAACAAAAATCAGCGAAAAAATTGATATTGAAAATTCAGGATGGAAAACAATTGAAAAAAATATCAAAGTTCCAGAAGGAGCTACGAAAATGAGCATTTATGTTTATGCTTATGAAAGTGATGGAAAAACAAACAATATTGTGAGATATGATAATTTTAAATTAATAGAATTGCCTGATTTAACTGATCGATTTTATTTAGTAAGCGAACCAAAAGAAAAATTAAATGAACCAAAAGAAACTAATTTTGATTTAATTAATCCTACGAAAAAATTAATCCATATCAAAGGAGCAACCACGCCATTTTTCTTGGCCATGAGCGAGAGCTATCATGTGCAATGGGAATTGCAAATGAACAACGAAAGAATCCAAGGGATTTTAAATTCTTGGTGGCCATTTGCGAAAAGGCAAAAAGTGAATGATGAATATCATTATAAATTAGCTAATTTTTTGAATGCTTGGTATGTAGATGTTCCTGAATTGTGTAAGAATAGTAATAAGGCATGTACTAAGAATGAAGACGGAAGTTATGATATTGAAATGGTAGCAGAGTTTTGGCCACAGCGATGGTTTTATTTAGGATTATTGATTTCTGGAACAACTTTGATTGGGTGTGTGGGTTATTTGGGATATGATTTTATTAGAGAAAGAAAAAAAAGAAAAAAAGAAAAAGTAAAATAAAAGAAATATGTTAAAGCTTGGAAAAATAGGGCCAAAAAATATTTCCAAAGATATTAAAAAAATTATTTTAAATATTTTGAAATTTTTTAAATGGCTAGGGAAAGATATTAAAAACAAAAAATGGAAAATATTATTAGCCATTGGATTATCAATTGGAGCATATTTTTTATGGGGATTATCCAGCGCTTTGCTTTGGTTATTATTTTTAGTTTTTTTGTTTTGCGCTTGGGATAGCCGAGTGATTGCTTTTTTAGCTTTGATTTGCTTGGCATCTTGCCCAGTGCTATTACAAATGAAAAAAGACGACACTGCGGAAACAATGGCTGTTTATGCCTATTTTTTCCTAGCAATGACTGTATTTTTACAAATTTTTGAATACCGCCGCGACAATAAGGATAAGGAAGACATCGAACCAAAAAATTGATTTCGTTCTCTCGGGGCTTCACCCCAATGAACTCCTAGGGGTAAAGCCCCACGACGTGAGCCTTGTATTTTTAATTAAGTTCCAATGTTTAGGGCTTGATTGAATGTTTGGGGGCTTGATTGTAATCAATCAAGGGCGGAAGCGCGACGGCGCTGAGCCGGGCCTGAGAAAAATCTCACCAGAGATTTATTCGAAGGTAACTCCCAAACATTCCCCCCCAAACACAAAATTAAATGAAAATCAATAATTACATTTTAATATTTCTTGGTCTGGCTGTATTTATTTTATGGCAAGCGCTTTTGCCTGGATATATTTTTGGCTTGGATATGATTTTTGGCCCGGAAATGAATGTTAACTTAAATACCGATGGTTTTTTAAATGCCTTGCCTATAAATTATTTAATTTATTTTTTTAGCTTGATTGTTCCTGCTTGGGTGGTGCAGAAAATAATTTTATTGATTTTATTTTTTAATATTGGGTATCTGGCTTTTAAATATTTACCTATTGGCGAAAATAACGAAGCGCGTCTATTCAGTGCTTTGATTTATCTGGCTAATCCTTTTGTTTATTCTCGTTTTTTGGCTGGACAATGGACACACTTAATGGCTTATGCTTTTTTGCCTTTATTTTTGCATTATTTATTAAAATTACGGGAAAGCATTGATTTTAAAGCAATAATTAGGGTTTTGGCTGTTATTTTCTTGATTTCCTTGTTTTCTGTGCACTTTTTTGTAATTACTGGCTTGATTTTTGCTTTTTTCCTAGTTTTCTTGGTTTTTTCCTGGTTTTTACAGAAAAAACAAGGAGAAATCAAGGTTTTAGCGAAAAACTTGATAATTGGGGGATTAATGCTTTTGATTTCTATTGGCTATTGGGTAATTCCAGCTTTAAACAGATCAAATCCAATTGAGCAAAGAATTGGCATTAATCATTGGCAGGGATTTTCAGCTTCAAGCTATAAAAATATTGATGTTTTTTGGAATGTGCTTTCTTTGAATGGTTTTTGGGGCGAGCGCAATACTTGGGCAAATTATTTCTTATGGCCCCAAGATAATGGCTTTTTCTGGATTTCTTTTGTTTTAATTATTTGCTTGGTTGTCATTGGATTTAAATATGCTTTAAAATCGTCAAAAACACGGTTTTTAGCGGTTTTTGTTAGCATAATGAGTATTTGTTGTTTTGTTTTTGCCACTGGCGCAGGAAACACTATTTTTAAGCAATTAAATATTTTCCTTTTTGAGAATGTGCCTTTTTGGTCTGGGTTTCGAGATAGCCAAAAATTTAGCGGAATATTGGCTTTGGGATATGCAATTTTTGCTGGGTTTGGATTTCAAACGGCTTGGGAATATTTTAAAAATAAAGGGCAGAATAGTTTGAATATTTTTTTGGGTTTTGTTTTTTTGATTCCAATTGTTTTTGGTTTTTTGGTGTGGGGCGGTTTTCATAAACAAGTGCAAGCAGTCTGGTATCCAGAATCATGGTTTGAAGCCAAACAAATAATTGAAAATGATAAATCAGATTTTAAAGTTTTATTTTTACCCTGGCATGGATATTATTCTTTGGAATTTAATAATAATTTAATTAGTGCCAATCCCGCGCGCCGATTTTTTGGCCAGCAAATAATTTCTAGCCGAAGCGTGGAGATGAATGGAATTTATGATCAAGAATCTGATAAAAATTATTCGGCTTTAGATGAATTGATTCGAAGCAATAATTTTGACAATGAAAAAAAACTTGACAGATTTTTTTATGAGTATAATATTAAATATATAGTCTATGCTCATGATTTAATTGGCGCAGATAATTTGACTTATGATTTTTTGTCGTCAACTAAATTAAAAATGAAATTAGACAAAAGCGAAATTTCGATTTTCGAAATTCAGCCTTAAATGTTTTAATTAAATAATAAAAATTAAAAAAACATGTTGAAAAAAATTCTCTATTTGCCAGCATTAACATTATTGATGGCAATTACTATTTTCAGCCAAGGGGCAGGAAGCTTTTTTGGTATTGAAAAAGTTTTTGGTTATGGTGGATCATCTGTGGCCACTGTATCTTCAACCGAATATACAGTTACAGAAACCGGTCCAGCGGCTGGAACAATTACCAATGTTCCTTCTGGCACATCCAAAGCAGATTTCTTAGCTAATTTAACTCCTGATGATCCCGATCAGATTTGGACAACCGATGGAGTTAGCGATCCAGTAGTTACAGGAGATTATTTTGTTTCTACTGCTGAAATCGGGGCGCCAACCATTGCTTATGAGATTACTGTTAATCCTGCTGCTCCAACAGTTACTGGAATTGAGGTGAACGAAGGTGGAACAATTGTGGCCATTACTTTTGATAAAGACATGGCTAATCCAGTAGGAAAGCATAGTGAGTTTACTGTAGAAGCAGATGGAAGCGTAAAAACTATTTCTTCGCTTTCTTATGGCGGATCTGATATTTATCATTTAAATTTGGCAACAGAAATTGTTGAAAATCAAGTGGTGACTGTTTCTTATACTGCTGGAACAGTTGTTGCTGGAGATGGAGGAGTTTTAGCCAGTTTTGCTGATGAGTCTGCAACCAACAACAGCACTTTGCCGAATTATGAAGAAATTTTTGGTGATGTAGAAACTGCTTTAAACGCTCAAAATATTACCACTAATTTAACTGGTTGTGTTGACACTCCGGATGCTTGCACTAATTTATATTTTGAAAAAACTAATCGAGGCAGAATAACTTTTACTGCTACCCTAGATTTAACCGATGAAGACACAATTACTTTTCTTCAAAACTTAGACACTTTAATGGATTCAATTGATCCAGGAAGCATCCAATTTGACGCTCGAACAGGATTAGAATTGAAAAATGCTGGAGCTGAAATCAGACTATATAACTTAAATGCTTTAGGTTTTAATTCTGTTCCAAATATTATTGTATATGATGATCTTGGCGTAGAAATTGAATCAACTGATCCTAATTATCCAAGCTTAACAAATATTTCTTATAATTCTGTAATTAATAATGGAACTTTGATTTTTACTACCAGCCACTTTACCAGGTTTGATGTTGATAAATCAACAAAAACAATTGTCTCTTTTGATTTAGCTACTCCAGAGGTAGTTGGTGGAGTAGATAACACAGCTCATACAGTTACAATAGCTGTTCCAAACGGTACTGATGTAACTGCCCTTACTCCTACAATTGTGATAAACGGAGCTTCGATTAGTCCTGATACTGGTGTGGCTCAAGATTTTACTAATCCCGTTACTTATACTTTAACAGCTAATGACGCTTCTACTCAGGATTATACGGTAACTGTTACTGTTGTTGAGGCTAATCAAACTGTTCCTGATGGTAGTGGTGATGCTGACTTAGATAATACCACTCCAGAAGTAATTATTACTTCTCCAACCCAAGCAGTTACTGTTACTGTTGGTGCTGGCACAACTAATCCAGAAGTAAATGTTGGTGCGCTTATTACTGGCGGAACCGGAACTATTCCTCAAATTGATATTAATACTCCTGATGCAAACGTATCTATTCCTGGCTCAACCACTGTTACCAGTGCTGATCCAACTTGGAATGGGGTAATTGATGCTCCAACTGTTACCACGGTTAGTGTTCCTGATACTGGTACCGAAGACAGAACTCTTAGCACCGCAATCCAGGTTGGTTTTACAGGAGCAAAATTATCATTTGACAAAGCTGTAAGAATTTTATTGCCTGGCGAAGCTGGAAAAAGAGTTGGTTATGTTCGAACAGGAATTACATTTACCGAAATTACTGCTGTTTGTGCAGCTGATAACCAAGCCACTGGAGACGCTTTGGCAGCAGACGGAGATTGTAAAATAGATGTTGGCGGAGATTTGGTAATTTGGACTAAACACTTTACAAGTTTTGCTTCTTTTACAGCCACAACAATTAGTAGTGGTGGCGGTGGCGGTGGCGGTGGATCAATCACATCTAATCCTCCTGCTCCTCCTGTTGGCGGATTTGTCTTAAAGATTAATAATGGCGCTATCAGCACTTTAAGCCAAAATGTTACTTTAACTATTGATGGCGGACCAGAAGCAGTAAAAATGGCAATTGCTAATGGTACTAATTTTGCCAGCACGGGTCAGGAAACTTATGCCACAACCAAACAATGGGTTTTGCCTGTTGGAGATGGATTAAAAACAATTTGTATTAAATTCTATAGTTCAGCCGGATATTATACCAATAATGTTTGCGCCTCTATTTATTTAGGCACACCTCCAGCTGGAACCACAATTACTACTACTGGCCAAACATCGGAAACAAATTTACAAAGAATAAATTATCTTATTTCTTTAACTAGTTTTGGAGAAAGCAGTGCCAATGTTAGCGAATTGCAGCAATTATTGAAAAACTTAGGACACTTTAATTATCCTGAAATTACTGGATATTATGGTTCTATTACTCAAGCTGCGGTTCAAGCTTATCAAAATAGTTTATCTGCCAATGGAATGTATTTGATAATTGGCGGAACACCTCTTACTTTAAGCAAACCTTTGAATGAAATGAATCGTGATGAGTTGATTAATGTTGTTTTGCGAATAATTCTTCTTCAAAGAATTCAGGCTTTGGGATTATAATTTTTAGAATAAAAATTTAAGGAAACCGCTTCGGCGGTTTTCTTTTTTTAAACATTTTTATCTTTTTAATTTTTCTCATTTTCAATTTTCCAATTTTTTCTTTAATTTTAAAGATTTAAACATTTCAAGAATGTTTGGGGGCTTGATTGTACTCAATCAAGGGCGGAAGCGCGACGGCGCTGAGCCGGGCCTGAGAAAAATCTCACCAGAATGTTTTGGGGCTTAACTCCCAAACATGGGCCTGAGAAAAATCTCACCAGAGATTTATTCGAAGGTAACTCCCAAACATGGGCCTGTGAATTATTTTTTTATGTGCTATAGTGATTTATATGTTAATTGACGATGTTACAATTAAAGTAAAAGCCGGACATGGCGGGAAAGGACTGGTTACTTTTAGCAAGCTTCCGGGATTTTTGGGTCCAACTGGCGGAGCTGGTGGCAATGGCGGAAGTGTTTATTTTGTTGGAGTTTCAGAATTAGATGCTTTAAAACAATTTCGATTTAAAAAAGAAATAGAAGCGCAAAAAGGAGAAAACGGAAAACCCCAACGTTTAGATGGAGCCAATGCCGAAGACTTGTATTTAAAAGTGCCGGTTGGTACAGTGATTCATAATCTAACCAATAATACTGATACAGAAATCGTAAAATTAGGCGAGCCGGTTTTGGTTGCTAAAGGAGGAAAAGGCGGATGGGGAAATTATCTTTTCCGTTCTTCTACCAACACCACGCCCTTGCAAGCTAATCCTGGAACCGAAGGCGATATTTTTGATTTACGCTTGGAATTAAAAATGATTGCTGATATTGGGTTTGTGGGCTTGCCCAATGTAGGAAAATCAAGCTTATTAAAAGAATTAACTAATGCTGACCCCAAAGTAGCCAATTATCCGTTTACAACCTTAGAGCCCAATTTAGGGGTTTATTATGATTTGATTTTAGCCGATATTCCAGGATTGATTGAAGGCGCTTCCGAAGGCAAGGGTTTGGGTATTAAATTTTTAAGGCACGTAGAGCGGACGCGAATTATTTTTCATTTTATTTCTGCCGAATCAGAAAACTATCAAGCGGATTATAAAATTATTAATAAAGAACTAGAAGATTACAACAGCCAGCTTACAGAAAAACAGGAATATATTTTTATTACCAAGAGCGATTTAGTGGCCCCAGAAATTTTAAAAGAACGATTAAAGAAATTTAAAAAAAAATCAATACCAATTTCTATTTATGATTATGACAGCATTGAAAAAGTAAAGAAAATTTTAAACGAAATTAGCAAAGAAAAATAGCCAGCTTGGCTATTTTTTAATATTCTTGTTTTCTTAAAATATATTTTGTGATAATATTAAAACATCATAAAAATAAAAAAATAAAAGATGATAAATCAAGAATTAATAAATTATATAAATTTTCATCTGAAAAAAGGGGTTTTTTGGGAAACAATAAAAAAAGATTTATTAGACGCTGGTTGGCCAGATGCTGACTTAGAAGAAAATTATCAGCAAATTTTAAAAGAAAAAATAAGTGCCTCAGCTAATTCTAATTCTGTTTATCGTGAGCCTATTGAAGACCAAGATTTAACACCAATAGAAAGCTCGGTAAATCTTACTAATCAACACCAACCATTAGAAGAAAAACCAGTTGAGTTGTTCAAAGAAGAAACGACTATGGCTGATTTTCCATCAAATCAAGAAAAATATAATTATCCAGAAATTCAAGAAAATAATATTACTCCAGTTGAAAATTATGCCCCTGAACAATTAAATCAACAAGAAAGAGATCTTGGTCCAGGAATGGAAAATTTTAGCGAGCCCTTTCAGGCAGAAGATCCAAATTTAGTTACTCCTGTTTCTGTTGGAAAAGAAAAGCCAAAGAAAAATATTAAAGTTTTGATTATTAGCTTGGTTTTATTTTTTCTGATTTTAGGAGGTGGAGCTTTTGCTTATTATGAATATGTTTTTCCCCAGCAAACATTTTTAAAAGCTTTGGATAATTTTTCAAATAATTTAGATACCCGAGCAATGGAAGCGTCTCAATCTGTTTCTGCAAATTTTGTTTTAAAACCAGAAAGCAAAACTTCTTTTGATTTTAATAATCTTTCTTTGAGCGCAAACCTAAAAGAAGAATTTGATTTTAATAGTGAACAGAAACTAGTTGCTAATGCTTCTGGAGATATAAATCTTTATATGCAAACAAAGCAAGGAGAAGCAAAAAAAACCAGTGCTTCTTTTGAAACTAGAACAGACGATAATGTTATTTTTTTCTTAGTTAATTCTTTAATTGGAATAGAAAATGTTTTTGAATTTTTTGGCACGGAATCAGAAATGGCTGTTCAAACATCTCAAATTTTAAGAGAAAATATTGTTAATCAATGGATTTCTGCCCCAATTTCTTCTTATCAAATAGAAACTTACGCTCAAATAAAAAAGATATACGAAGAACAAAAGCAAAAACTCGATGATTTTTATCAAGCCAACAGGGCGGATATTATCAAAATGGCAAAAATAAAAAAAATAGGTTCAGAAAAAATAGAAAAGGATGAAAATGATGATTGCTTTGTTTATCAAGTTGATTTTAATAAAGAAGAAACAAAAAAAGTATTAAGTAGTTATCTATCTTATTTTAAAATAAACACCAATACGGGAATAAGCACGGATAGTATTTTTGAAGATGATGTTTGGCCAATTATTGAAAAAATAAAAATTAAATTATGGGTTACAAAAAATGACCCGGTTTTTAGAAAATATTCTTTTGCCTATGAAGAAAATTTTGAAAATGATTTATCCGTAGACATTTCTTCGCTTTCTATTAATTTTGAGGGCGCTTATAAAAAATTAAATCCAAATTTAATTACTATATATATTCCAGAATCAACCAAAACATTGGAGCAGGCCATGGAAACATTAATGCAGATAGATTATGGTCAGTCTCAATCTACAAAAGACGTAGACACAAAAACCCTTCTCGACCAAGCTTCTGTATTAGCAAACACATATAAAGCCCAAAACAATACTTATATCGGATTTATTAGCAAAGGAGGCGGAGCTGATTTAATTAATCAAATGAATAATTTGGGTGGAAGAGCAGCGTTTGTTTATACAGCCAAAGATAAATATTGTATTACCAAAGAACTACCAGATACCAAAGAATCTTGGTGGTGTGTTGATAGCGCTGGATATAAAGGACTATCCAATAATTGTACGAAAAAAACTTATTCGTGCAAATAAGAAGAATAAAAAAAGCAATGAGAAAATCATTGCTTTTTTGTTTGTTTATGTTATACCTAAATCAGCTTTTGCTCATTAAAAAACAAAAGCCAGGAGCAAGATGACAGATTTTTCATTGCCCGGTTTTAAACCGGCTTGGAGCGGAAAAGTAAGAGATATTTACATTCCGCCGGATCATCATAATGATCTTTTGGCAGTTATAACCACTGACCGGGTATCGGCTTATGACCAAGTTGTTGGAGAAGTTCCAGGCATTGGCATTCTTCGTAACCAATTTACCAATTTTTGTAAAAATTTATTAAGGCCAATTGTTTCCAATGATTTTTTTACCGATGACGTGGCCTTTCTTTCCCGCTGTCTTCCAACCGGAATCGATCCCCAAAAAATGAAAGGGCGGATTTCCATTGTTTATCATCTAAAAGCTATTCCTGTGGAATTTATTGTGCGGGGATATCTTGCCGGATCTCTATGGAAAGAATATTCGGAAAACGATTACCAGGCTGGATATTATCAGGGAAATTATTTACCAGCCGAATTGTGCGAAGGCGAAAAACTTGATTTTCCGATTTTTACGCCAACCACTAAAGGCAAGCCAGGAGAAAAAGACCAGCCATTGGAATACAAACAAATGGTCAAGCATATCCATGAATGGATTCAGGCTGACTATATGCTGAAAAGCGCAGGCTATAACGCTGACATGGTTTCACAAGCAGCAAAATCAACGGCCTTGGCAGTTTATGGTGCTTTGTACTCTTATGCCTATTGTCGCTGGAACATCATTGCTGATTTGAAGCTGGAATTTGGATTGTGGCCGATTGTAACAAAACAAGGGATAGCACTGATTGACGAAATCAGTCCAGATTCTTTCCGGGCTTGGCCTAGGGATTTCTATTGCCCAGGCAGAGAACAAGTTAGTTTGGATAAACAACCGATTCGGAATTTTGTTAAAAAAAATCCAGGACAGCCGATTTCAGCTGAAGTGGCAAAAAAAACCTACGACGGCTACAAAAGAATTTATAATTCTTTTACAGTTAATGAGTCCGCTTTCTTTTTTTAAAAATAAAGCGGATTTTTTTATGATAAAAAATTTAAAAACCAAATTTGTTTAAACATTAAAAGCGTGGTAAATTAATTTGAGATATGGCCAAAGAAAAAAATAAAATTAAAAAATTAAAAAAACCAGAATTAATGAGTCCGATTAAAAATTTCGCCGGACTTGAAGCATGTAAAGATTATGCTGATGCGGTTTATTTTGGAACAAGCGATTTAAGTTTGCGTTCCCGGGCAGATGGATTCAAAGCAAAAGATTTGAAAGCCATTGTTTCAAAATGCCATAATTACGGCCTAAAAGCTTATCTAACAGTTAATTCTGCTGTTTATAACCCCGACATCAAAAAAGCAAAAAACCTGATTGAAAGGGCGAAAATTGCCCAAATAGACGGGGTGATTGTTTGGGATCCGGCAGTGATTGAAATTGCCAAGAAAATAGGCGTAAAAATAATTATTTCTACCCAAGCCAATATTAGCAATTGGAGATCAGCTGAGTTTTATCAAAAAGCTGGAGCAAAAAGAATTGTTTTGGCCAGAGAAATGACTTTATCCCAAATAAAAGAATTACGCCAAAAAACAAAAATAGAAATTGAAACCTTTGTTCATGGCGCAATGTGCGTGGCTGTTTCCGGAAGATGTATTTTATCAGCTTATTTATTTGGAAAATCTTCTAATTGTGGCGCTTGTACCCAGCCTTGCCGAAAAGAATGGATTTTGTCAGATAGCGAAGGAAATAAAATTTCTAATTATGGAAAATATTTTTTAAGCGCCAAAGATTTGTGCATGATTGAATATGTTCCTGATTTAATCAAAGCTGGGATTAATGCTTTTAAAATAGAAGGTCGGTTGCGCGATCCAAAATATATTGAAGTAACGGCGCGATGTTATCGCGAAGCAATTGATTCGCATTATGCACATACCTTTACCAAAGAAAAAGTGTTAAAATGGAAGCAAGAATTAAGCACGGTTTATAATCGCGGGTTTTCTACTGGATTTTATTTTGGCGTGCCCGGCAAAGAAGGTATTGGATATGACAAAGCAGATAATTATTCAAAAATAAAAAAAATATTAGTCGGGAATATTTCCCATTTTTATCCCAAAGCAATGGCTGGATCTTTAATTCTTAGCCATCATGGCTTAAAAATTGGAGACAAGATTATTATCCAGGGCGCGCATACTTTTTTTGAACAAGAAATTGAATTAATGGAAATCCAAAAAAAGCAAGTTAAGCAAGGGAAAAAGGGCGAAGAAATAGCAATTAAGTTTAAAGATAAAGTTCGTGAACACGATAAAGTATTTTTAATAAAATAAAAATGCAAGACAAAACTTATATTTTTATAGATGAATCGGGAAAGCCAGAGGTTTATTCTGCAAAAGGTATAAACTTAGTTGATAGCAGACAAGCGACAAGATTTTTAATTTTAGCTGCTGTTCGAGTGAATAATCAGCTTTTGCTTCAACAAAAAGTAACTAATTTTAAATTAAATCTTTTGCAAGACCCCGAATTGATTAATATTTTTTCTTCTTCGTATGCATTAGATGCTTTTCATGCTCAAACTGATTATTTGCAAGTGAAAGAAAAGTTTTATCAATTCATTAACAATCTAGACGACATAAAAATTGATGTAATCGTAGTAGAAAAATTAAAATGTTATGCTCCACTTAAAGAAAATCCTGGAAAGATGTATGGTATTATGGCGGGTCAATTATTAAAAAACATTTGTCATCAAGCCAATGAAATTGAAATAATTTTTTCAAGAAAAGACAGCAAGTTAAAATTAAGAAAAGAGTTAGAGGTAGAAGTAGAAAGAATTCGTCTTGATTATTTACAAAATCATCCTAGGCTTAATTCAAAATTATCCCTTTCTTATCAACATAATCCGCACTACACTCATGCAGGGCTGCAAATCGCTGATTATGTGGCTTTCGCTGTTTTTCAGTTTTTTGAATATAAAAAAGATGTCTATTATAATATTATTAAAAATAGAATTGGAAAAATTCAAGATATTTGTAATAAAAAATACTTCACTCAGAGCAATCCGCTAAAACTATCCACTTAAGGAAGTGCGAACTTCGCACGTTTCATTAAGCGAACTGCTCAAAATAAAGTATCTTAAGCTAATTTTAATTTATTATTTATTTTTGTCAAGTTAATTGTAAACAGATATGATTACAGAAATTATTATAATTTTAATCGTTGCCATTGTTTCGTTTTCGGTTGCTATGTTTTTGATCCTTCGTGTTTTTCGCGATGAGCGTCAAAGAATGACCGAGCAATTGGATTCTAAAAAAGAAGTTATCAACGAATCTTTAAAATTCAACAAAGACTCTATCAAAGAACTGGTAGAGCAGATAAATTCTGAACTAGAAAAAACAAAAAGGCAATTAAACGAAAGCGAGAAAGAAAGAGTAAGCGAATTTTCTGCCTTAAAAACAATTTTAGAAGAGCATAAAATAGCTACTGGCGAGCTAAAACAATCTACCGAGAACTTAAAAAATATTTTATCAAACAATCAATTGCGAGGTGCTTTTGGCGAAGAAATTGCCGACAATTTATTAAAAAGCATTGGATTTGTGGAAGGCGAAAATTATATTTCTAATACTGCCCAAGAAACCAATGCTAATCGGCCAGACTTTACAGTTTTTTTGCCTGACAAAACAAAAATTAATATTGATGTAAAATTTCCTTTGCAATCATTAATAAAATACATAGAATCAGAAGATAAAACCAGCAAAGAAAAATATCTGCGGGAATTCACGCAAGACGTAAAACAGAAAATAAAAGATGTTTGCACTCGAGACTATATCAATCCTGAAGAAAAAACAGTTGATTTTGTGATTTTGTTTGTGCCCAATGAAATGATTTTTAGCTTTATTCATGAAAATTTGCCCGATGTTTGGAATGAAGCTATGGCCAAAAAAGTAATTTTAGCCGGGCCATTCAGTTTTACTGCAATTTTGCGCATGATTTTCCAATCTTTTCGTAATTTTAAATATCAAGAAAATCTATACGAAATTATCAAATTGATTAAAATGTTTGAGATGGAATATGATAAATATAATACGGAATTGGAAACTCTGGGAGCGAGAATAAAATCTACTGCTAATCAATTTGAAGTGGTCGCAACCACCCGAACAAAAAAATTATCTGGAATTGTAGAAAAAATAAAAGGAGAAGCCGAGGAAAATAAAATGATTAAAAATCAAGAAGATTGATTATGATTTTAGAAAACCTGGAAAATATTTTAAAATCAGAACCAAGCTTTCGTTTAAAGCAGGCAAAAAGAGCAGTTTTTTATGAATTGATTAATGATTGGGACCAGGCCACTAATTTATCTTTGGCCCTAAGGGAAAGATTAAAAAAAGAATGTCCCTTGGAAATAAAAAATAAATTATTTTTTTCCAAAAATAAAAACACAGCCAAAGGTCTGATTACGCTTGAAGATGGAAATAAAATTGAAACCGTATTAATGATTCACACCGACAAGAGGGCAACAGCTTGTGTTTCTTGTCAGGTTGGCTGTCCGCTTAATTGCGCATTTTGCGCTACTGGACAAATGGGCTTAAAAAGAAATTTAACTACTGGGGAAATTTTAGATCAAATTTTGCTTTTAGCTCGCTATTTAAAAAATGAATTTCAACCGCAAAGATCGCTTAGTAATATTGTTTTTATGGGTATGGGCGAGCCTTTTTTAAATTATGATAATGTTTGGAAAGCAATAAATATTATAAATGATAAAGATTGTTTTAATATTGGCGCTAGAAAAATATCGATTTCTACTTCGGGAATAACAGAGGGAATAAAAAAAATGAGCAATGAAAAATTGCAGATTAATTTATCGATTTCTTTGCATGCTCCCACAGACGAATTGCGGCAAAAATTAATGCCCATTGCCATAAAATATCCTTTAAAAAAATTATTGAAAGCAGTTGATGATTATATTTTTAAAACCTCCCGCAAGGTAATGTTTGAATATTTAATGATTGAAAATATTAACGATTCTATGGAAAATGCAGAGCAATTGGTAAAAATTATGAACAAGCCCTTGTATATGGTTAATTTGATTCCTTATAATTCCACAAAAGTAGCTGATAAATTCAAGCCTTCAGACAAAAAAACAATCAAAACTTTTAAGGATTATTTGGAAAAGCGGGGAATTTTTGCTACCCAAAGATATGAATTTGGCCAGGATATTCGGGCGGCTTGCGGCCAATTAGCAGGCGATAAATAAAAAATAAATATTAAATAAAAAAATAAAATGGCAAAATCAATTTTAAAATACAAAAGAATAATTTTAAAAATTAGCGGGGAAGTTTTTGGAGAAAATGGAAAAGGTATTTCTTTGGCGCAATATGAAAAAATGGCTAAAAAAATTGCGAAAATAAAAAAAGAAAATAAAATTGATTTGGGTGTGGTGATTGGTGCAGGTAATATTTTCCGCGGGCGTTTTGCTGAAGATAAAAATTTTGACATGGCCACTGCCCACCAAATGGGCATGGTTGCGACAATTATTAATGGTTTGGCCTTGCAACAATGTTTGGAGCGAATAGGCGAAGAAACTAGAATGATGACCGCTGTTCAAATGGATGCTATAACCGAGCCGTATTTGCGTCGAAAAGCCTTGCATCATTTTGAAAAAAAACGAATTATAATTTTTGCTGGGGGAACAGGCAATCCTTTTTTTACCACAGATTCTGCGGCAGCGTTGCGAGCTTGTGAATTAAATTGCGATCTTATTTTAAAAGCTACAAATGTTGATGGAGTTTATGATAAAGATCCGAAGAAATACTCTGATGCCAAGCTTTATAAAAAAATAAGCTACAAACAAGCTTTAGAAAAAGATTTGAATGTAATGGATAGTACCGCTTTTGCATTATGTGAAGATAATCAAAAACCAATTATTGTTTTTAATCTGGAAAAATTAGATAAGATTGGCCAAGCCTTAAGGGGCGAGGCATTCGGCACTTTGGTAAATTAATTTTTGAAAATAAAAAGGAGGGCAAGCATGATAGCAAGTCCTCCTTATTTTATATTATTTTCCCGTATGGTCTGCGTATGGAATGGACAACATCAAGATGATGTGCTGTGCAGGTTTGTCTGTCAGGCAGGAGGCCCTGGACAGTGTAACATTTGGCAACGCAATGGATTGCGAGTTCCGCAAAGAGTGCGAGCGGAGAGCAACGTTGCCTTGGTGCCAATGGTCGTTGGTCGCATTTTTCCAACTCCGATACAATGCCCCTGAAGTCAAGAAATCATTGAATGGAAATATTAGTAATCACAAGGGGCTGATTTAGGTATAACATCTTTTTTAAAAAATGTCCAGAGTTAAATAATTTAGAATTGACCCAAATAAATTAATGTGTTATTTGATAATTGTAGCTCGTTGGTGAGTGAATTGTGCCAGCATTGGTCTTTTCGACCCGCGGGAAATCTTCAATCCCTAAAAGGACAAAAAGAAGAATTTTCTTCTTTATCCAAACCAGCAAAGAATGATGACCAAAAAACGCCAGACAAATAGTTTGGCGTTTTCCTTTTTAAATGAAAATATGCTATTATCGAAGAAAATAAAAATATGTCTCAATATTATCGAAAATCAAACAATATCTTTAATCCCGAATCAAAAGAGCCCTTCAAACTAAGCCGCTCTAAAATTGATTTATTTATGGAGTGCCCGCAATGTTTTTATTTGGATCGGCGTTTAGGCGTGGGCCGTCCTCCAGGGTTTCCGTTTACTTTGAATAGCGCTGTAGATGCATTGCTTAAAAAAGAATTTGATTTACACCGCCAAGAAAAAACTCCGCACCCCTTGATTGAAGAATTTGGGATTAGCGCTGTTCCATATCAAGATAAGCGACTGGATGTTTGGCGGAATAATTTTAAAGGAATTGAATTTATTCACCAGCCGACCAATCTTTTAATTACTGGAGCCATCGATGATGTTTGGATTACTCCCCAGGGCCAGTTGATTATAGTGGATTACAAAGCTACCAGCAAAACCAGTGAAGTAAATCTTGATGCTGATTGGCAGCGTGGCTATAAGCGTCAGATGGAAATTTATCAATGGCTATTTCGTCAAAACGGATTTGACGTTTTCCCAACCGGATATTTTGTTTATTGTAATGGCGATGTGGGAAAACCATTTTTTGATAAAAAATTAGAATTTGATATTAAAGTAATTCCATATCTTGGAGACGATTCTTGGATTGAAGGAGCTCTAAAGGAAATTAAAGAATGTCTAATGAGCGAAAAAATTCCAGACATGAATCCAGATTGTGATTATTGCAATTATCGCAAAAAAGCATATCTGGAAATCAGTAAAAAAATAAAATAATTTTTTAAAAAGCAGGCCAAAGAGGCTTGCTTTTAATTTTTAGAAAAAAAGGTTAAAATAATTTTATTATGGAAAAAAAAGAAAAGCCGTTTATCAAGGAATTATTGGAAAATAATATTTTTACAGTTTCCGCGTATTTGACTGTTTTAAATAATATTTTAAATACCTGTGAAGCGAAAATAAAAGGAGAGGTCAGTGAAGTAAAAAAATGGAGCAGCGGCCATGTTTATTTTTCTTTAAAAGACAAAAAAGACAATAGCGTAATTAATTGCGTAATTTGGAAATATGATTATCAAATTTGTGGACTAGATCTTAAAGATGGAATGGAAATTATCGCCACTGGATTGCCTGATATTTATAAACCCACTGGCCGACTAAGTTTTAAGGCCAAAACTATTAGATTGGTAGGTGAAGGGGATTTAAAAAAAGAATATGAAAAGTTAAAGAAAAAATTAGAAGATGAGGGAGCTTTTGCAGAAGAAAAGAAAAAAAATATTCCAGAATTTCCGCAAACAATCGGAGTAATCACCAGCAAGCAAGGAGCAGTTATCAATGATTTTTTAAACAATATCGGCCGATATGGATTTAAAATAAAAATGATTGATTCTCGAGTTGAGGGCGAAGAAGCCACAAAAGACTTATTGGCAGCAATAAAGATAATGCGCAAGCAAACAATTGATGTTTTAGTAATTATGAGAGGTGGAGGATCTCTGGAATCTTTTCTGGCTTTTAATAACGAAGCCTTAATCCGTGAAATTATTGATTTTCCAGTGCCTGTAATTGCTGCTTTGGGGCACGATAAAGATGTACCCTTACTGGCCTTGGCGGCAGATAAAATGGTTTCTACGCCTACAGCCGCAGCTAACTTGCTTAGTCAAGGCTGGCAAACATTTGATTTTAAAATAAAAGAACAGCAAAATATTATTTTTTCAAATTTTAGCAATTCTTTTATTTCTCAAAATAATAAAATGAAAAATTTATTTTATTCAATGGAAAATTATTTGCGTACGGCTTTGAAAAATTACAATGAATTGGAGTATAAAATAAAAAAAATATTGCCCAAAATCTTAGAAAATAATTTGGCTCGATTTAAGGAAAGAATCAGCTTAGCCGAAAGTATTATTTGCCAAAACAATCCGGAAAGAAATTTAAAATTAGGATATTCATTAATTAGAAAAAACGGAAAAATTATCAAATCAATTAATCAAGTTAAAGTAGATGATGATTTAGATCTTCAAGTTTTTGACGGAACAATTCAAGCAAAAACCCAAAAGCTCAAAAAATCAAATTAGCCCATGTTTGGGAGTTTCCTTCGAATAATAAGTAATCAATTGACGCATGTTTGGGAGTTAAACTCCCAAACATTCAATCAATTCAATCACCTAGACATTCAATCAAATCAAGTATTTAAACAATCTTTTAGTCCATATATTTGGAGTTAGCCCATGTTTGGGAGTTAAACTCCCAAACATTCAATCAAGCCCCCAAACATGGGTTAGTAAATCAATATTATAAATATTAAAAAAATTAAAATAAAAATATGAAAGAAAAAAATTTAAGCGAAAATTTAAAAAAATTAACAAAAATCGCAGAATGGTTTGAAAAACAAGAAGAAGTTGATGTGGAAGAAGGCTTGGAAAAAATAAAAGAAGCAGCCAAAATTATAAAAGAAACCAAAAAAAGCTTTGAGCAAGCAGAAAACGAATTTGAAGAAATAAAAAAAGGCCTGGAAGACTAGTTTTATTGTATTTTAAAATATAAATAATATGCCTTTTTTTAAAAAAACAGGTTTGGTTTTGCAAAAAAATAAAATCAGTTGTATAATAAGAGCAGTTCCCTAAGCGAACTGCTCTTTTTTAAAATTTTAACGGAGCGTTACACTGATGCCAAAGCCCAAAAGAAACGGAAACGGCAATGGAAATGGCAATGGTAAAAACTCTAACAATGGAAACGGAAACGGGAACAATGGCAAAAACAAGTCTGTTTATCAGCTTGGAAATTGCTTTATGTGTGGCCAAGAATCTGTGCCAATCACAAAAGTGCCTGTTTTCCGGCAAGATGTTTTTGGAAAAAACAGTCACAAGGTATCTGTCTGTGGAAATTGTTCCGAATCTTTTTTCAAAGCCATTAAAGTTCCAATGAATGATATTCTCAGAAACTATAAAGCAAGTTATGAGCTGACAACTTTGCTTTTTATGAAAAATATCAGATTGGAAGATTGGTTTTTGAAAGAAATTTGGTCTAATCCCGGACCAGATTACCGCTATCGAGGATGTATTCACGAGATTATTGATGCCGAGGAGCCGAGGTCTTGCCCTCTTTGCTTCAATGAAAATCTGACTGCGCATCATCCCTGGAAGCGGTCTGTTTTTAACGAAAACAACTACATTGTTTACCTTTGTCGAAATTGTCACGACCGAATCGAGTTGTATGTTAATCAAGGAGAGGCCTGGGCTCTTCAGGATAACATCATTGATTTCAAAATGGGAATTGACGACGTGATTATGAAATTGAATGGAATTAATATTCCGTTTAATTCAACAGATAAGCTGGCCGATACAGGAGGAATCAAACAGCTTATTTAAAGCAACAATTTTAATATTGTTGCTTTTTCCATTAAGGAAAGATATAATTTTAGTATAATAATAATTATAATTATTATGAACTTATTAACTGATTCTAATTTCATGGAATTTATAAAAAATTCCGACAAACCGGTTTTAGTAGATATTTTTACCCAATGGTGTCCGCCATGCAAAATGTTGACGCCAGTTATTGAAAAAGTAGCTTCTGACTATAAAAATAAAATAATCGTGGCGAAAATGGACTTAGATGCCAATCCGATTATTGGAAATAAATTTGGCGTAGAAGTTATTCCAACCGTAATTTTATTTAAAGATGGGGAACTGGTTGATAAATTTGTGGGTTTTAAACCTGAGCCAGAAATTAAAAAATGGATTGATCGGAAAATTTAAAAAATAAATTTTAAAACAATATGGCAGAAAAAGATTTAGAGCAAATAATTAAAAAATTACTGAAAGATTTTGATGAATATGCTAAAAAAAATGGTTTTCGATTGAATCCGAATGAAAAAATTGCCGAGGGTGTTATCCGGGCGCTGCTAATCAGGGAAAAATCTTTTGGAAAAAAATATTGCCCTTGCCGAAAATTAAGCAATGATAAAAAGGCGGATAAAAAAATAATTTGCCCTTGCGATTATCATTTAGAGGAAATAAAAAAAGACGGACATTGTTATTGCAATTTATTTGTAAAATAAAAATACCCCGCAAGGGGTATTTTTTTATTCGTTTACTCGGCGGACATATTCTCCGCTTTCGGTATTTATTTCAATGATATCTCCTTCATTAATAAACAAAGGGGCGGAAATTTTTGCACTCGACTCCAAAGTCACAACTTTATTTCCGGATTGGGCGCGATCTCCTTTTACGCCCGGAGTTACTTCGGTTACTTTCAATCTTACCTTAATTGGAAGAATAACATTGATTATTTTTCCTTTGAATAAAATAGTAGTCACGATTTCATTGGCTTTTAAAAATTTCGCTGATGAGCCAATTTGTTCCTCGCTTAATTCAAATCTTTGAGAAGGATTATTGATATCAGAAAAAACATATTTTCCCTTGTTTTGAAAAATAAATTTAGCTTCATTTTTTTCTACATCCGCCTCTTCAAAAGAATCTCTGGGCTGGGCTGATTTTGCAATCACGGCGCCCGAAGCAAGGCTGCGCAATTTCATTTGCAAATATGAGTGCCCTCGGCCTTTAAAAGTATTTTCCGCTTCGATGATTTCATAGGGCTGATCATTAACAATAATAATCCTGCCTCTGGTTAATTCAGAATATCCTAACATATTTTTATTAAATTATTTTTTATTTTTTTGGTTTATCAATTCGCCATTCAATTTCTTTTTCTTTTCCGGCGAATTCCAGCCAATCTCCGTTATCATCGATTACAAACCATTTCTTTTTGGCCGAAGACCAAACCATTGGCTGGTTTTGGAAAAAAGGCTTTTTGACTATTTCTTTTGGTTTTAAACGCCCTAATTCCAGCCATTTTTTAAAAACAGTTTCAATGGCGTAATCAAGATTTCGGGAATTAGCCCATTCCGCTACTATACTAATAGCTTGTTTTGCTTTTTTTGTCGAGCCCGCCAATTCAATCAATTCTTTGGCTGGACGGGTAAAACGGGAATAAATTATTTTCTTTTTTTTAGAATTTTCTTTAATTTCTTCCAAGCTTAATCCTTTACTAAAAAAATAATGATTCACAACTTCTTGAATTTCGGTTTCTTTTCTTTCTTTTTCAATTTTATTTTTTTCTTTCTTTTCGATTTGTTTTTCTTTGGCCATAAAATTAAGACAAATTTTTTAAAATTGATTCATAAAAAGATTTTATTTTTTCCAATTCTTTTTTTCCCAAATCTGTAATTTCATAAACTCGGCGCCTGTCTTGAAGAGCGCTTTTTACAAATCCTTGATCTCTTAGTCGGTAAAGAACGCGATAGGGCGTGATATTTCCTGGGCGAAAACCAAATTGTTTTTCAATAATCCCTGGCAAATCCCAAGCATAAGCAGACTCTTTTTTTAAAACAGTTAAGATATAGATCCAAAGATTTTCTTTAGTATTTGATTTTTGTAATCTTTCAAATGGGGTCATATTGTTTAAAATAATATTGACAAACTATTTTACAGCTGTAAAATAAAAGCAATAATAAATTATTAATTAATTATAATATTTTTTAGACAATATGGCAAAAAAAATCAAGGCTTTGAAAAAAGAAAAAAAATCTCTTAAAAGTCCTAATAAATCAAAAGAAATAAAAATCGCTATTGCTGGGCTAGGAAACTGCGCTAGTTCTTTGGTGCAGGGTATTTATTATTATCAAAACATCAAAGATGATGATGAATTAGTGCCTGGTTTAATGCATAATGTTTTAGGTGGCTATAAAATTTCTGATATAAAAATTGTGGCTGCTTTTGATATTGATAAAAGAAAGGTTGGAAAAGATGTTTCCGAGGCAATTTTTGCTAAACCCAATTGTACAAAAATCTTTCATCACAATGTTCCTAAGACAGGCGTAAAAGTAAAAATGGGAAAAATTTTAGACGGAATTGCCGATCATATGAAAGATTATCCCGAAGACCAAACATTTGTTCCTGCTAAAGAAGCTCCTGTAGACGTTGTTGCCGAGCTTAAAAAATCTGGTGCTCAAATTTTGGTAAGCTATATGCCGGTTGGATCACAAAAAGCAGTTGAATTTTATGCTCAAGCAGCACTTGATGCTGGGGTGGCCTTGGTTAATTGCATGCCGATTTTTATTTGCTCAGACGAAAAATGGGAAAAGAAGTTTCGAGAAAAAGGCATTCCTTGTATTGGTGATGATATAAAATCTCAAGTCGGGGCAACAATTACCCATCGAGTTTTGTCCCATTTATTTGCCCAAAGGGGTGTTACAATCGACCGCTCATATCAGCTGAATTTTGGAGGCAATACAGATTTTTTAAATATGCTTAACCATGACAGACTAAAGTCAAAAAAATTATCAAAAACCGAAGCCGTAGAATCACAATTAGCCAAGCGTTTAAGCTATGATAATTTACATATTGGTCCATCAGACTGGGTTCCATTCTTAAAAGATAACAAGATTTGCTTTATCAGAATGGAAGGAAGAAAATTTGGTAATGTTCCGATTGAATTGGAGTTGCGATTGTCTGTAGAAGATTCTCCTAATTCAGCTGGCTGTGTTATTGACGCTATCAGGCTTTTAAAAATAGGGCTTGATCGCAAAGTAGGAGGATCGCTTATTTCTTCTTCAGCATATTTTATGAAGCATCCGATTCAACAATTTACTGATGAAAAAGCCAGGGAAATGATTGAAGAATTTATCGAAGGAAAAAGAGAAAGATAATTTTTAAAATAATAATTAATTTATTTTATTAAAATATGGAACCATCAAAAAGATTTTTTAATTCTGTTAGTGAAGGTAATCTCTGGATTTATATTCTGGCTCTTGCCAAAGAACAGGAAATTCAAGAAAAAGAAATAACATCCTTAATTTTTGAAAAATTTGGATTTTTGCCAAACGGTCTAATGGTAAAAACAGTTTTATTCCGTTTAAAAAACGAAGGATATGCTAGCCGGGAAAAATTAAAAGGCGAAAAAGCTTATAAAACCACGGAAAAAGGATTAAAAGAATTGGAGAAAGCTAAATCAGCTTGCCAGGATCTATTACAAAAAATATAAAAAAATGCAAACGGTCTTTAAGGCTGTTTGTTTTAATATAAATGCATATGGCAAAAGCAATTGGTATTTATCGCGAGTTCAATCCGGTCGGAAAAAACGAATTGGATAGAAAAATAATTGATTTAACTGCCGAAGAATTAAAGAAAAAGGGGTTTGATGTTAAGACGGTTTCTCCTGAAGAATTTGATAAAGACGAGCCGGTTGATCTTATTTTTAGCGCTGCCAGAAAAGACATTAACAATATTTTAATAGAAAAGAAAAAACAAGGCGTTTACATTGTTAATCCGCCGGAAGCGATTGTTTTTTCATTTAATCGGAAAGAAGTCTATAAAAAACTAATTGCATTGGGTGCCAATATACCTAAAACAGAATTTATCCAATTAGCAGATATGTCTTTAACCAAACTAAGCGGGAAAGTAATTTTGAAACCAACAAATAGGCACGAGTTATGGTTTGTGGTTGAAAATGAAAAAGAACTTAATCACGCGATTGAGGAATATAAAAAATTTAACGTAGATGAAATAATAGTCCAGAAATTTATAGATGGAATTACGGCCAAATATTATGTACCTGGAGACGAAATTTTATTACTTCAGACAATTGTTGATAGCCAACCCGCCGAAGTTATAGATCAAATCAAAGAACAAATCCGTTTAAGCGGTCAAGCAACTGGACTGAAAATATTTGGAGGTGATTTCATTATTTCCGAAGGTAATGCTTATTGCGTCGATACTAATGACTGGCCGAGCTTTAGCGTTAACGCTGATTTAACGCAAGAGATGGCGGCAGTTAAAATTGCTGACTTCATTATTCAAGAATATAATAATTTTAAAAAATAATATGTTTAGCGATGAATTGCGAAAAATTTTTGCTGGGTTTACGACTAAGGCCGGTAAATTTCTCGGCCGTTTGGGATTAACTGCTAATTTCGTAACCTTATTAGTTTTCGTCACTGGAGTAATTGCAGCTTATTATATCTATATTGGGACGCTCTGGCTGGGAATCGTATTTTTTATTTTGTCAGGAATTTTTGATGGATTAGATGGGGCAGTTGCTAAAGCTAACAATAAAGAAACAAAATTCGGGGGTGTTTTAGATTCTACAACCGACAAAATAACTGAAATTCTGGTTTACCTTGCTTTTGGTTTATACAATCCCACGCTTTGGCTGCCCGCATCGCTTGCAATATCTTTTTTTATGCTTTCAAGCTACATTAGTGAGCGCGCCAGGACAGCTGGCGGACGCAGCGGTGGCGGATTGATGGAAAGAAAAGAACGTTTAATATTAATTATTCTCGGCCTAGTATTTCCTAGCTTAACGGTTTATGTCTTGTATATAATCGCAGTCGGCTCTTTATTTACAGCCATTCAACGATTTTTAAAAAATTACAAGATTCTTAGTCAAATTTAAAATAAAAAGAGAGTTATGCTCTCTTTTTTTATTTTGGCTGCCAAAACAAATGCATTACCTTTCCGATAGTAGCGAATAGCTGCACATAAAATGGTGATTGTTTGCCATATATTTTTGTTTCACCTTTTAGAATTGCATTTTTAAATTCTCCCAAAGAATTTACTCCAACAGCTTCGGCATAAGCTAACCCGGCTTCGTTTGGTGAATGGCAATCGCTTCCTGCAGTCATAGATAAGTTATTTTTTAGAGCAAAAGCGAGCGCATTTATGTTTCCTTTTGCAGATTGGCTGCGTGAATTAAAAGCTTCCAAGCCATCGCACATGTTTTTGTATTTTTCTAAATACTTAAAAGATTTTCTCCAATGGTAGGGATGGGCGATTATTGCGACTCCACCTTGGAGTTTAATTTCGTTAACAATTTGCTCAATGGTCTTATTTTTAGGACTAATTTCTTTGTTAATAAAATAAGCAAGAATTTCTCCAATTGTTCTTCCATTTTCCTTTACTTTAATTTCCTCGCCACGAATTAACGCCATCCCGGTCTTTCCAGCTGCTTTTTCGGCCTCCGCCCAACCTTTTGTTGTATTGTGGTCGGTCAAAGCAATTCCATCCAAACCTTTCTTTTTTGCTTCTCTGAAAAGCGCCTCGGGAGAAGCAATACTGTCGTTACTATAATAACTGTGGCAATGCATATCTATTTTCATATTAGTTCAATTATATCCTTTTAATATTTTTAAACAAGATTCTATAAAAAATACAGCGGTTTGTTTCGCTGTATATCCTGGCCTTGATGTCAGGCAAAGACGTGAACATTATTTTTGTCCACGATCGTTGGCCCGCAGAATAATTCTGCAAATTCGTTTCCGGGATTGAGTGCTATTTTCATTGCGATCATTCCTTCTTCTCGTGGATGTTGGATGAGCGTACAAGCTATACTGTTGTTCAGAATGGCTTGTTTTACGTCGTTGTCTAGGTCAATGCTCACAATGCCGAACGGTTTAATGGGAGAGCTGATTAGTGCGGCTTCGGTTCCGCGGATGCCGAGCGTGATTACGCCGAAGTTTTCGTCTTTCATTAACCATCTTTTTGGAATGGCGACTTTCTGTTTTTTGGGGTCGACATATACGGCACGAACATCAGGATTGAATCCGTAATTTTTGACTCCATGCTTGACTCCTTCAACGCGCAATTCAAGTCCGGAATGATTCTTTTCGTGGACTAGCACAAGGATGTGCATGATTTTGTTTTCCCACTTTCGGAAAATCAATTCGCGGGCTGCTGTTTCGCCAGCTGCGAATTCATTCATTCCAGTGTAGCCAAGCAGCCGCTTGCCCAGAATTTTTTTCTGTTCAGGCGACGGAGGAACATTTACGGCGACAATATTGCCATCGTACCCTTCCAGGACATTCGTGAATTTTTCACGTGCTTTTCCACTTGGCGAGAAGGGCAGAACAATCGCATCTGGCTTCCTGTTAATTGCCGCGGCAACAAGATTAATATATTCTTCGTTGTCGTGGTAAGACATAGGGCCACTTATTCGCGTCTCCACTTCAGAATTGTTCGCGGCTTTCAGAAATCCATCGGCGATATCACTCCAAACCTCAGAAGACTTTTGTCCGGGTCCAGCTGTCATTTTAAGCCTGCTATGGCTTATAAACTCAATACTTTTCATGGGTTATAACCTCAGACACCAAATATTAAGGTGCTGCTAAAATTATAAACTATAATGCAAATATTGGCAAGTGTTTTGTTAACGTGTTTCTTGCGCCTTTTTGTATTTAAGAATAAGATAAAATCATGAAAAAAGAGAATATTAAAGCATTGTTATTTGATTCTGATGGAACATTGTTTCAAAGCGAATATCGTCAAGCTGAAATTTGGGATAAAATTTTGGCTGAATATGATATTAAAATCCCGCCCCAAGATTATATTATTTATGCAGGTAAAACCGCCGAACAAATTGAATCAACTTTAATTAATCGATATGATCTAAAAATAGAAAAAGGAGATTTAGTAAAAAAAAGAGATGAATCAATTTTAAAATTATACGGAAGCGAAAATCTAGAATTAATGCCTTATGCTAAAGAAGTTTTAGATTTTTTTTATAACCATTCTAATTTTCACCTTGCTTTATGTACCAATGGTGGAACAGAAGAGGTGCAATTAAAACTTTCTCGAAATAATTTTTCTCAATATTTTTCTGTAATAATTACTAAAGATGATGTTCTTAATCCAAAACCAGCACCAGATATTTATCTTTCTGCTATGGAAAAATTAAGGCTTCAACCCGAAGAATGTTTAGTTATCGAAGATACTGCCCATGGGTTAATTGCCGCAAAAGCTTCTGGGGCGTATTGTTTTGTGGTGCCAAATAATTTTGCCAAGGGCCACGACTTTTCGTCGGCAGATAAAATTTTAAATTCTTTAAAAGATTTAATTTTATTTTTCAAGAAATAATTTTTGCTTTTAATCTTTCCCCGGCTTTGATTGCTTCGTCCCAGCCAGCAGTTGTTTCGTGGTCTGTAATAGCAATTCCGTCTAATCCGCATTTTAGCGCTTGCTTAATTAGTTGCTCTGGAGAAGAAACAGCATCATGGCTATAATATGTATGACAATGTAGATCTATTTTCATAAATTAATGGTATCATAATAATTATAAAAAATAAATTTTCATCTGCTTGAAAATTAAAATAAATGGGCTTATAGTTTAAATATGAAGAAACGAATTTTTATTAGTATAAACTTTCCAGAAAAAATTAAAAATAGCTTGTTTACAGAGCAGCAAGAAATTGATCGCTCTTTTTCATATTTTTGTGGCAGCTCTCCAATTAAATGGACTAAAAAAGAAAATTTACACATCACTTTGTTTTTTATAGGATATTTAGAAATAAACGATTTACCCGAAGTTTTTAAAATTGTAGAAAATATTGCTTCTCGCTTTGAGCCATTTGATATTAAATTAAAAGATATTACTTATGCTCCCAATGGAAAAATTCCTCCGAAAATGGTTTGGGTAAATGGCGAGCAGTCTCAAGAATTGGGACAGCTTCAAAAATCTTTAGAAACTGCATTATTATCAAATTCTAAAATCATTTTAGAAACCGAAGAAGGAATAAATAAAAATTTTTCACCGCATATTACTTTAGGCAGGATTATCCAATGGCAATGGTCTCGTCTTGAGCCTGAAGAAATTCCAGAATTGAATAAAGATTTTTTAAAAGATTTTTCCGTAAATTCAATTGAAATAATGGAAAGCGAATTAAAGCGCGGAGGCGCGAAATACGCTATTTTAAAATCATTTAATTTAAAAAATTAAAATATGAAAATATATTTTATTGGCATCGGCGGAATTGGAGTTTCAGCTTTGGCTCAGTATTATTTGGCTAAAGGAAATCAAATCTTCGGCTCTGATGCATATGATTCTGAAATAATTAGAATGCTTCAAAAAAAAGGAGTGGAAATTTTTATCGGACCGCAAAAACAAGAAAATATTAAAGAAAATTATGATTTAGTTATTTTTAGTCCAGCTGTAAAAGAAGATAATCCAGAATTAACTGAAGCAAGAAAAAAGGGACTAAAATGTTTAAGCTATCCTGAAGCTTTGGGCGAATTAACTAAAAAATATTTTACCATTGCTATTACTGGCACTCATGGGAAAAGCACAACCACAGCAATGGTTGCTTTAATTTTAATTAAAGCCGGATTAGACCCTACGGTAATAGTGGGAACAAAATTAAAAGAGTTTAATGATTCTAATTTTCTAATGGGGGAGTCGCAATATTTAGTAATCGAAGCCTGTGAACATGAAGCTTCGTTTTTAAAATATTATCCACGAATTGCGATAATTACTAATATCGAAGAAGATCATTTAGATTATTATAAAAATTTTGCCAATATTCAAAAAGCTTTTGATACTTTTGCGCTTCAAGTTTCCCCAAACGGATTTATTATTAAAAACAAAAAATCTGAATTAAAGGCCAAAGCAGAGATAATCGATTTTTCTTTGGAAAACCTTGACGATGTTCGAAAAATAAAAGCAATCTTAAAAATACCAGGTGAGCATAATGTTTTAAATGGTTTGGCGGCCCTGTCTTTAGCCAGATTGCTTGGTATTTCCGATGAAATTGCCTTAAGCGCGCTTTCTGAATTTTATGGATCTTGGCGAAGATTTGAAATAACAACTTTGTCTAATTTTATTTTAATTGATGATTATGCTCATCATCCTACAGAAATCGCAGCTACTTTAAAATCAACACGAGAAAAATTTCCTGATAAAAAAATTTGTTGCGTTTTTCAACCTCATCAATATCAAAGAACTCAGTTTCTCTGGTTTGATTTTATTAGTGTTTTTCAGCTTGCTCTGGTTGAAAAAATGATTAATTCATTGATTTTAATAGATGTTTATGATGTAATCGGTCGAGAAGGAGGAGAAATTAAAGAAAAGTTTAATTCAAGAATTTTAGCTCAAAAAATAGCTAATGATTGCGTTTATCTTGAAGACAAAAAAAGCCTAGAGGGCTATTTTGCAGATAGCCAAATAATAATTATGATGGGCGCAGGAAATATATATGATTTAAGTTCTTTAATTAAATCAAAATATTTAGGAAGCTGTCCTAATGAATAAAAACGATTTTATTGATTTTTCATTGACAAACGATAGTTTTTATTATATAATATCTTTATAAGATTTTCCAACATTAAAAAGGAGGATTATCGTGTTCATTGAAAACATAAAAAATGAAGTGATCAACGTCCTAATTGTTGACGATGATTTGGGCCTTCTAGATTTACTCAAAACTGTTTTGGGAGATCCCCGAAATAACATGAAAATCTTTATCGCCCAAAGCGCTCCTGAAGCGCTGGAATTGCTAAAAGAAAAAAAATTTCACGTAATTGTTTCTGATTACATGATGCCAGAAATGAATGGTCTGGAGTTTTTCAAAAAAATTAGAACAGAAGAAAATAACACACCGTTCATTCTTCTGACCGGAAGAGGTGATCAGAAAATTATTATTTCAGCACTAAATGCTGGAATCAACGGGTATATCCTAAAGGGAGGAGATATCCGTAATCGATTTGAAGAATTAATTCTTCAAATTAAAAAAGTAATTTCTGACCACGAAATGAAAGAAGAATGTAAAAAAGTTTTGAAAAATGCGCCAGTTGGAATTTTCTATTCTTCTTTTGACGGCCAAATTTTTTCTGCTAATCCAGAAATAGCAAAAATTCTTGGATATTATAACTCCGAAGAGTTAATGAAAAACAAAAGTACCGAGCTTTACTGTAATCCAGATGATCGGGAAAAAATAATAAACGATTTATTAAGCAAAAAGGAAGAATGGATAAAATATCCCCGAATTTCTTGGAAAACAAAAGATAATCAAATAATTACCGTTAATTTAAAGCTTCGCTCGGTTTGCAATACAGATAACGAAATAGCTTATTTTGAAGGTTTTGTTGAAGATGTCACTGAATTAAAAAAATCAGAAGAAGCTATTCAAAAACAGATTATTGATATTGAAAAAGCCAAGGAAGACCTTGAACAAGCTAATTATCGCTTGGAATTAATGTCACAAATCATTCGCCATGATATCGGCAATCTGTTGATGGTTATAATTGCATATCTTGGAATGATTAAAATAAAGATATCTAAGCCCGAGCTTGATGACGATTTTCAAGTTATTGAGTCGGCCGCAATGTCAATTAATGAACAGATAAAGTTTATGAAACTTTATCAGGAAATTGGCACCAAGAAACCGGGATGGCAGAATTTCCAAAAGAAAATTCCGAAAATTCCCCAACCAGGGATTATTAACTTGATTGTTGATGTTCCCAAAAATTTGGAAATCTTTTCAGACATGATGATTGAAAAGGTTTTTGAAAACCTTCTTGATAATTCACTCCGGCACGGTCAGAAAGTTTCCCAGATAAAAGTCAGTGCGATTTCTTTGGAATCCGACGAATTAATAATTGTTTGGGAAGACAATGGAATTGGTGTTCCCAAAGAAGATAAAGAAAAGATTTTTCGCCAAGACTTTGGAAAAAACACCGGGCTTGGCCTTCATTTAATAAAAAAAATTCTCGGAATTACTGGAATTAAAATCCAGGAAACCGGAGAATATGAAAAAGGAGCCAGATTCGAGATCCTGGTTCCTAAAAATAAATATAGAATATCGGAAGATGAATAACATCTTCCGCTTTTTTATTTTAAAGTATATAATTAATGAAAATTCTAATTTATTTTTTATGAATAAAAAAAAATTAAAACCAAAAAATATTAAAATAAAAATAAGACTCCCACGTTTAAGCGATGCTAAGTCTTGTGCTGAAATGGTTAATTCTTTGGTTAGTGAAAAAGCAATGATTTCTCTTCAAAAAAAAGTAACCGCAAAACAAGAATTAAGCTATTTAAAATCTTTATTAAAAGATATAAAAAATAAGAAGCAAATTTCTTATGTTATTGATTTTAATGGACAGGTAATGGGCATGTCCGGGATTAGCTTGGTCAATGATAATATTCAAAGCCATATTGGGGACATTGGAATCATTGTTTGCTCAAGGGCCAGGGGCGTGGGATTGGGCGAAAAATTATTTCAAAAAGTTTTAACACAAGGAATAAAAAAATTAAAATTTAAAATTGTGAAATTGGGTGTATTTGTAAAAAATAAGCCAGCCCTTGGATTATATAAAAAATTTGGATTTGAAAAAATCGGATTAATAAAAAATGGAGTAAGCTATTATGGAAAATACGAAGACGAATTTCTTATGGTAAAATATATAAAACAATAAAGTAAATCCAAAATTTTTAAAAAATATATACAAAATTATTATTATTCTGTATAATATATTTATCTATGAAAAATCAAAAACATTTTCATAAAATAAATTTAAAAATCAATCATTGGTTTTAATTAAATTTGCCCCCTTTGGGGGTTTTGTTTTTTAATAATTAATAAAATAAAAAAAATGAATAAATTTTACATTGAAGGAGATCGTCCCTGGTTTAATCTTTATCCAGAATGGTCGCCAAAAAACATAGATTACCCCGAAGTTCCATCTTTTTATTATATTGATAAAAATGCTTCTGATTATCCAGAAAATATTGCTTTAACTTTTTACGATAAGCATATAGATTATCGAGAATTAAAAAATTTAACCGATCGATTTGCTCGAGCATTACAGCAAAACGGAATCCATAAAGGTGATCGGATAATGATTATGGCCGCAAATTGCCCTCAAAATATTATTAGTTTTTATGGCTCGGCCAAGGCGGGCGCAATTCCAATAATGCTTAATCCGCTTTATACGGCCCAAGAATTAGAATATTTTTTCAAAGATGCAGAGCCAAGAATGGTGATTACTCCTGATGCTTTTTATAAAAATGTTTCCAAAGCAGCGCAGACCACGCCCCAAATTGAAAAAATCATGGCTTTTAATATGTCTGATTATTTTTCGCCATTGAAAAAATTTCTAGCCCGAGCTTTAAAAAAAATTGAAATAATTGAATGTCCTGGCGCCATTGATTTTAATGAATTCCTTAATGTTTCCCCAGAATATAACAAACAAGAGATAGATGTTTTTAATGACCCAGCCTTAATGGTTTATACCAGCGGAACCACTGGAGAGCCGAAGGGCGTAGTTTTAACCCATTACAATTTAATTTCAAACGCTTACGGAATTCATTATTGGTACAATGACTCTGTTGGTCCACGGGCAACCTTACTAGTTGTTCCAATTTTTCATGTTTATGGCGTGGGTTTAATTATGAATTGGCCGTTAATGAATAATGGACGTTTGGTAATTCTTCCAAAATTTCATACCCAAGAAGCAATTAATCTTATTAAAAAATATAAAATAGATGGATTGTTTGGCGTGCCGGCAATTTTTTCCGCTTTTTTAAATTATTTTAAAGAAAATCCAAAAGAAAAACCTCTTGATTTTGTCCGCCTGGTTACTAGTGGTAGCGCTCCGATTTCTTCTTATTCCTGGCAAAAAGCTAAAGAAATTTTTCCCAATGCTGCTTTTATTGAAGGATATGGATTATCAGAAACTTGTTCGGTTTTTTTAGTTGATCCTTTATCTAAAAAATACGTTAAAAAAGCTGGCTTAGTTGGAATTCCTTTATTAAATATGGATGTTAAAATAATAGACCCGGAAACTGAAAAAGAATTACCAATTAATCAAAGCGGAGAAATTGTTACTAAAGGTCCGATTATTTTTAAAGAATATTGGCGCAAACCAGAAAAAACCAAAAAAGCCATGCAAGATGGATGGTTTCACACCAAAGATATTGGGCGCATAAATGAACAAGGCGCATTTAGTATTGAGGGCCGATTAGATGATATGATTAATGTGCGTGGAGAAAAAGTATGGCCAAGAGAAGTTGAAAAAATATTAGAAGAAAGTTCAAAAGTACAAGAGGTGGCAGTTATTGGCGAAAAAGATGATTATTATGGAGAAAAAGTAAAGGCTTGTGTAGTTTTAAAGCCTAACAATTCGGCCACAGAAAAAGAATTGATTGATTTTTGTATAGATAAATTATCTCCGCATAAAGTTCCTAAAATGATAGAATTTTTTAAAGAATTACCAAAATCAAACCTCGGAAAAATTTTGCACTATAAGCTAAGACAAAAATAACAAAAAAATAAAATTTTAAAATAAGGTTTATTTGAAAAAATAATAAAAATCTTTTAAAATACTATTAATATTAATAATTCAATAAAAATAAAACAATGGCCACTGAAATAAGATATTCTGTAGACGAATTTATTAAAAAATTTAATTTTGATAAATGTGTTTTTGATTTATTAAAATCAATTGAGCAAGACAACGAAAGAATAAAAAATCTTATTATTCACAAATATTTAGGAAACATTATCTTAGATAATGAAGAAGAAGATGTTTTGAATTATTTTATAAATAATAGTGTTTTTAGTGCGGCCACAGTTGCCAACCCTGCCACTTCGGTTGTAACAGAATTTCTTTATGCCCGACCCAAACAAATTCATTTTATCGATCAATATTTTTTTGAAGCAAAGGGTGGAAAAGCAATAAACTCAAGGCTTGCTCAGGTAGAAAAAAATCTTTTTGAATTAATAGAAACCATTAAAAAAACAAAAAAAGGAAAAATAATGATTGCAAATTTAGGAGGAGGGCCAAATCGAGATATCTGCAACGTTCTTTCAAGTCATTATCAGGGAAACGAAAATATCGAAGTTATTAGCGTGGATAAAGATAAGATGGCCATTAAAAGAGGGAAAAGAATAGCCAAGGATGGACAAGTTGAAAATCAAATACAGTTTATTCAAAACAGCTTTACAAGATATCGACCCAAAAAAAAATTTGATCTTATAATTTTAGTTGGAATTTTGTGTGGTTTACCTCCAGAAATATGTATTAAAATTTTAAAAAACACGAGAAAATTTTTAAATAAAGGCGGCTATATTATGACTAGCAATGCTACTCCCGAAATGCTTGAAAAAGACCCTTTTACATATTTTATAATGGATAAAATTACTGGTTGGGAATTAATTTTTAAATCAGAAAAAACCCTGCAAGAAATAATTAAAAAATCTGGCTTTAAGTGGCAAAGAAGCTTTACTGATGATTTTGGTTTTCATATTATGCCAATCGGCTTGAAATAATATTTTTCAAGTTAATTTATGGATATATACATAATAATAAGTTTTATTAATGGATTGGTTGCTTTGATTTTCGGTTTTTTAATTTTTTCAAAAAACTGGAAAAATAAAATAAACTACACATTTTTTTTAATGAGTGTTAGTTTTGCTATTTGGAGCTTTTCCTATTCTCGTTGGCTTTCAGTAAGTACTGCTTCTGAAGCCTTGTTTTGGTCTAAAATGCTTAATTTTGGAGCTACCTTTATTCCAATATTCTATCTTCATTGGATTCTAAGTATTTTAGGGATTACAAAAGAAAAAAAGGGTATTTTAATTTTTGGCTATATTATTACCTTATTTTTTTCTTTTTTTAGTTTTACCCCAGCCTATATTTCTTCGGTCGCACCGGTTCGCGATTTTCTTTATTGGCCTCAGACTGGTTTTCTTTATGTAATTTTTTTGGTAATAGGATACTTTGGTTTAGTTGGCTATGGGCTTAAAGAATTATTAAAAGCAAGAAAAAATAGCGACCCTGAAAAAACTCATCAGATAAATTATGTTATTTTGGGATCGCTTTTTGGTTTTGGTGGCGGAGCCACAAACTTTCCTTTAATGTTTGGCATAGGATTTATTCCTCCAATCGGACAATTATTTGTTGTTTTATTCGTAATCATTTTTGCTCTGGCAACTTTAAAATATCATCTCTTTGAAATCAAACTTATTTTAACCGAGCTTTTAGTTTTTATAATGGCGGTTATTATAATTATTTTATTTTTCTTGATGCCCACTCAATTTTTAAAAATATTAATCGGAATTATTATAATTTTGTTCTGTTTTTTTGGTTATTATTTAATAAGAGCCATTCACGATGAAGTTTCTCAAAAAGAAGAAGCGGAAAGAATCAGTAAAATGAAAACCGAATTTATTTCTATTGCCTCGCATCAATTACGAACACCCTTGGCCACAATTCGGGGATATACTTCAATGCTTGAAGACGGTGATTATGGGGACTTGCCAACACCAGCAAAAACAGCAATTAGATATATCCACGAATCAAGCGTTGGAATGATTAAATTAGTAAATAGTTTATTATCAATTAGCCGACTAGAAAAAGGTCAAGTTGAATTAAAACCTCAAGATGTTTCCATTGATAGTTTATTAAAAGAATGTATTAAAGATATCCAATTGGTAGCTAAAGAGAAGGGGTTGTCTTTAAAATATAAAATTTTAGCAAAAAAAATCCCTTTAATAAAAGCGGATCCAGAAAAATTAAAACAATCATTTAGTAATATTATCAATAATGCTGTTTTGTATACTGTTAAGGGCAAAGTGGAAATATCGCTTAATAAGGAAAAAAATGATATAATTATCCAAATCAAGGATACGGGCGTGGGCATTGATCCAGAAGAACAAGAAAAAATGTTCAAAAGCTTTTCCCGAGGCAAGGGGGGCACTGAGCTTTATGCCCAAGGAACAGGATTAGGATTGTATGTTGCCAAGAATTTTGTGGAAATGCATAATGGTTCAATCAGTGTTTTTTCAGAAGGTAAAAATAAAGGCAGTTTATTTACTATAAAACTACCAATCCAATCAATTTTGGATTCTCGCCATAAATTTAATTTCACAGAAAAATAAAATTTATTCAAAAAATTATTAGATTTCATGTTTAACAATCAACCGATAAAATCAAAAGATTACGAAAAAAACAAATGGCCATATTATCTAAGTTTGCCATTGATGTGGGTTTTAACTGTTTATGTAATGCTAAAAAAACAGGTTTATAAATTACTTGGATTGTCTAAACCAAAAATTAACACTATTTTTTTTGATGGGATTGGTTTGGCTTGTCGTAAGGTTAAAGAATATGCTACGACCTGGCGGGCTATGGAAATAATCTATAATCATATTTTTCCCAAAAAATTACTTTTATGGGGGATATTAGATGAATTTTATTGGCACGGAATGAATTGTCAGGCACTCCGCAATCGATATAAATTAGTCAAAAAAGAAATTTATAAAGCAATTTCTGAATTTCCAAATGAAAAAGAGATAAAAATAATATCCTTAGCTTCTGGCACCGGGCAAGCTTTGATTGAAGTTGTTGCCGAGTTTAAAAAGAAAGGTATTTTTATTCGATCAAAATTAGTTGATTTTGATGCTAACGCATTAGAACATGCAAAAAATATAGCTAAACAATATGGCGTAGAAGATAGAATAGAATATTCCCAAAAAGATATAGATGGCAATGAAGATTATTTTAAAAATTTTAATCCTAATATAGTAGAAATGCTTGGATTTTTAGATTATGCTGATCAAGGAAAAGCTATAAATTTTGTAAAAAAAATTTATAATATCTTGCCAAATAACGGAATTTTAATAACTTGCAATATTGCGCCAAACATAGAACAGTATTTTTTAAAATGGGTAATTGATTGGCCAATGGTATACCGAAAAGAAAAAGATTTATCAGAAATTGCAAAAAAATCAGGATTTAACAATTATCGTGTTATTTACGAACCAATGAAAATACATGGCTTATTAATTGCAAAAAAATAAAATTTATTTTATGAATTTTTATGCAATATCAGCACTTATTAATGCTCTTACTAGCTTATTTTTGGGATCTTTAGTTTTTATAAAAAATAAAAAAAATACCACAAATAGCGCTTTTGTGTTATTAAGTTTGGCAGTTTTTGCCTGGTCTTTATTTTATGTTTTTTGGCAAACTGCAACCGATTATAAAACCGCTCTTTTATATACTCGGCTATTATCAATAGGATCGTCTTTTATTCCTATCTTTTATCTTCATTGGGTTTTATCATTTTTAGAAATTAAAAACAAAAAAAGTTTTTTAATTTTATTTTTTGGATATATTTTAACTTTATTTTTTTTAACATTTTCTTTTTCTTCATTTTTTATTAAAGACGTAGAAAAAATAATGTTTTTTCAGTTTTGGCCCAAAGCTGGACCTCTTTATACTGCCTATATTTTATATTATGTTTTTTGGGTAGGTTATGGTCTCAAAAAATTATATGAAAATTATATAACAAGCGCTGGTATAAAACGCCACCAAATAAGATATGTTATAATTGGAACTATCATTGGATTTTTAGGAGGCGCAACAAACTTTTTTTTATGGTATGATATTCCAATTTTGCCATTTGGAAATATTGTTGTTTCATTATATGTTTTTATGCTTTTTTACGCTATGATCAAATATCGGTTAATGGATATCAGAATAGTAGCGCGTAAAATTTTTGTATATTTTGGAATATCTTTTTTTGCTTATGTATTTTTTTATTTTTTAATCTGGCTTTATAATTATTTTTTTGGAGGATTATTTACAACAAAAGCATATTTGGTCGGCATTATTGTGGCACCGTTATTTGTATTTTGTTTTTATAAAATGGAATCGGCTGTTAAAAATTTTGCCAATAAGTATTTATTTGTTTCTTTATATAATTATCAAGAAACGATTAATCAATTAATTAATGAATTAAATAATTATATTGATTTAGACAAGCTTATAAATTTAATTATTAAAACTATTGAAAAAGCTATAAGCATAGAATTTGCAAGTGTTTATTTGGCCTATACAGAAGAGCAAAAAATAAAATACAAAAAATTTAAAATTAAAAATTTAAACAATAAATCAAACGAAGAAAAACTTGTTTTAATGAATAATTTTTTATTCAAATATTTATCAAAAAATCAAAAACCTTTAATTATAGAAGAATTATTTTATTTTTCTCAGGAAGAAACAATAACCAAAAAAGAAAAAAATAATTTGATAAAATTATATAATCAGCTGGAAAATATCTATGCTTCGTTATGCCTGCCTTTAATTACTAATAAACGATTAATTGGAACAATTATTTTGGGTCCCAAAATATCAGGGGAACCTTATACTGATCAAGATGTAAATCTTTTAAATTTATTATCAAAACAAGCTAGTATTGCCATAGAAAACGCCCAACAATATGAAGAAATTGAAAAGTTTGGCGAAACGCTTCAAGAAAAAATAGATAAACAAACAAAAGATATTATAGCCCAAAAAGAAATTGTGGAAAATATTAGTCGTTTAAAATCCGAATTTATTTCTATTGCTTCTCACCAATTAAGAACGCCCATGTCTGCTATTCGAGGATACACTTCAATGCTTGAAGATGGTGATTATGGCGATTTGCCAACACCAGCAAAAACGGCAATTAGATATATCCACGAATCAAGCGTTGGAATGATTAAATTAGTAAATAGTTTATTATCAATTAGCCGACTAGAAAAAGGTCAAATTGAATTGAATTTAGAAAATATTTCTATTGAAGAAATTATTAAAGACTGTATAAAAGATTTTGAATTTTTAGCAAAAGAAAAAGGATTAACGATTATATATAACAAACCTAAAATAAATTTACCAATAATAAAAGGGGATGCTGAAAAACTAAAACAATCATTTAGCAATATTATTAATAATGCTGTTTTGTATACTGTTAAGGGCAAAGTGGAAATATCGCTTAATAAGGAAAAAAATGATATAATTATCCAAATCAAGGATACGGGCGTGGGCATTGATCCAGAAGAACAAGAAAAAATGT
>Ga0302250_1000272_pt1 | contig 59331 bp, 44 predicted proteins | sample AAG_RA_Asp_MG_FD_193536 | JGI IMG/M metagenome (GOLD analysis project Ga0302250, IMG submission 193536) | Enriched activated sludge microbial communities from anaerobic digester in WTTP, New Holstein, Wisconsin, United States - AAG_RA_Asp | ecosystem: Engineered > Bioreactor > Anaerobic >...
GGGCGCTGGCGGACGCCCGGCCGGCGTGGCCCTGGCTAAAACGGCGGAGGCGGATCTCTACCGCTTCACTGCCTTTGCCGCAGGTTATGTCGACGCGGTGGTCGAACAAAGGGTGGCGGAATCGGTCTCGGTGCGCTTCGAGATGGTGCCGCCCAAACCTCCCGACGACTTTACCTCGGGCTGGCGCGGCTTTAATCTGCTCGGATTTTTCACCGTGGAATGGAGCAACGACGGCTTTCACGAAGAAGATTTTCAGATGATCTCCGAGTTGGGCTTTAATTTTGTCCGCCTGCCCATCGATTACCGCATCTACACCCGGCCCGGTGACTGGTCAGTCTTTCTTGAATCCAAACTGGCCCAGATCGACCAGGCGGTCGCCTGGGGACAAAAGTATGGCATTCATGTCTGTATCAACCTGCACCGGGCCCCGGGCTACTGTGTCAATTCGCCTTCGACTCCCCTTCCGCCCAGACAGAATATCAGCCTCTGGGACAATGCAGAAGCCCGGCAGGCCTTTGCGGCCCACTGGCGAATGTTTGCCGAACGCTATAAAACGGTTCCTGCCGAGGCCCTCAGCTTCAACCTCGTCAACGAGCCGGGGAATGTTTCCGGTGAGACCTACGCCCAGGCCATGCAGCCCGCCATTCAGGCTGTTCGGCAAGTCTCCCCACAGCGCGTCATCATTTCCGACGCCGTCGATTTCGGCAACGGCCGCAACGACGCCATCCTCGCACAGAATGTCGTGGTTTCACCCCATTTCTACAATCCCTTCACTCTCACCCATTACAAAGCGGATTGGGTGGATGGCTCGGACTCCTGGCCGGTGCCGGTCTGGCCCCCGCATCTGGTTTCCGGCTATTTCTACGGTTCGGGCAAGAGTCCCTGGAATACACCCCTGCTCATTTCAGGAGACTTTCCGGCGGGCACGACCGTCACCCTGCACGTCTCCCAGGTTTCGGCCAGCGCTGATTTTCAGGTCTACGCCGGGAGCGTATTGCAGTATCGGCACGATTTTCGCCCGGCGGCCGGAACAGGAGAGTGGAAAGAGGTGATCTATCGCCCGGAATGGAATATCTATCAGAATATTTACGACCAGGACTATACCTTCACGCTGACCAGAGGGGCGAGCGAGTTATGCTTCCGCGTCCAGTCCGGCGACTGGATGACCTGGACCGGGCTGACTTTTGAGATGCCGGCGGGATCGGCGCTGAAGAATGTGACCATCAGCCCCGGCATCTCCGATTGGGGCGTGCCCCAGGCCTCCTATGCCCTGCAGCCGGACGGTTCACTCCTGCTGGTCAAGGTCCCGGCGGGATTCGAGGAGCATTTTCTGGTCAATGGTTTTTTACAACAGTGGATCGATCTGAAAAAGTCGGGGGTAGCGGTTCATGTCGGCGAATGGGGCGTCTACAACAAAACGCCCCACGAGGTCACGCTGGCCTTCATGGAAAACCGCCTGCTGGCGATGAAGACGGCGGGACTCGGCTGGGCGCTCTGGAATTTCCACGGCAGCTTTGGCATCATGGACAGCGACCGCAGGGATGTCGTCTATGAAAACTGGCGCGGTCACAAACTGGACCGGAAGATGCTCGAGCTTTTGCAGAGGTACTGATTCGCATCATTGGGAACCTGCGGAGCGGATATACGAGGGACAGCTCATCGAGTATCGGATCAGATTCATCAAGGGCTTGTGGTTAAAATGGCTGACCTGGATCACCCACGTCTGAGCGGCGGATTGAAAGGGGCTTCGGTGAGCGCGATGTGGTTGGCTTCGGCAAACTCGCGCAGAGCCTCCTTCAGCTGTCTGGTCTGATCATAGGAAGAGGCTGCGATATTGAGGGGGTCGCTGCCCTTCTGCAGCAGATAGAGTTCCACCCGCCCCGGTCGGAAGTGAAGGCGTTCGATCTCTCCGGAGGTGAGTTTACGCCAGCCCGATCTGGGGGTGAGCCGCATGGTCAACCTGTTCTCCTGCAGGATGATCTGCGGCTTTTTTTCGTGCCGGACCATAAAGATCACGACGATCGTGCCCACACAGCAGAGAAGGAAGAGGCCGGAGAAAAGAAGATGATTGGGGCGCTGGTCGCGGAATGTTGAAATGGCCTGAAGGCCATAGGAGAGGGCCAACAGAATATAGAGGATGATCATTCCCCGCGCCTGGCCCTTGCTGTAGTCACCCAGGTAGATGGTTTTTTCCATGTCTGACCCCCTGCATTGGTCTCGACGCTGCGGAACCCCCTGCGCGCAGCGGCTCGAGAGGGCTCCCCTCAAATAACTTAACCTATTTTGAGGCATGAGTCAAGCGAAAATGTTCGTTTTGTGAAACGGGATCAGCCGCCAAAATGAAAACAGGGGGAGGGCCATCGGCCCTCCCCCTGTTTCGCATCAACAGCAGGGTTTCATCTGGAGCGCACGGGCTCACCGGAGATCTGCTCGATCAGGCTGGTCAGCGAAGCCTTGGCATCGCCGAAGAGAGCGATGACCCTGTCCATCTGATAGAGGGGGTTGGCGATGCCCGAATAGCCCGGCCTCTCGTCGAGGTTGCAGACGAGGACCTTGCCGGCCTCGTGGGCGAGCAGGATGGGCATGCCCGAGATCGGGGTGTCCTCCACGGTGATCGCCGCCGGATTGACCACATCGCTGGCGCCGACGACGATGGCGAGATCGGTGCGATTGAACTCCGGATTGATATCCTCCATCTCGCAGAGTTTGTCGTAGGGAAGCTCCGCCTCTGCAAGGAGGACGTTCATGTGTCCGGGCATTCTGCCGGCCACCGGATGGATGGCAAATTTGACCTCTTTGCCCATCTTTTCCAGCAGGGCGGCGAGCTCGACGACCAGGAACTGGGCCTGGGCGAGGGCCATGCCGTAGCCCGGGATGAAGATAACCGATTTGGCCTCACGGGCGGCCTCGACGGCCTCGGTGAGGGGATCGCCCTTGACGCGCTGCGGAGCAGGGGGCTGCTCCGCGGCCGCCGGAGCCGGGCTCTGACCTTCACCGGCTGGCCCCTCCGTCGGGGCAGCCTGGATTTTCTCGCTGGCGCTCTTGTGCTGGAAGCCGAAGAAGACGCTGAAGAGGTTGCGGTTCATCGCCTTGCACATGACGTGGGTGAGGATTGAACCGGAGGCGGCCACAGTCGCCCCGCAGGCAATGAGCAGACGGTTCTGGATGATGACACCGCAGAGGGCGGCCGCCAGACCCGCAGTTGCATTGAGGAACGAGATCAGCACCGGCATGTCGGCGCCGCCGATGCGGATCGAGAAGACCAGACCGAGCAGTACCGAGAGCAGAATGAGGAGCAGCAGCCAGTAGACCAGGCTTGCACCCTGCACCCCGCCGGCGATGACGCCGCCGATGGCGAGCAGAATGATGAGCCCGATGGTCAACCAGCTGTGTTTGGGCAGGACCACCGGCGGCTGCTTGATGACATTGGCGAGCTTGCCGCTGGCGATCATGCTTCCGCTGAAGGTGACTGCTCCGATGATGAGTCCGAGAATGCCCGACACCTTGGCCATCCCCGGCTCTGCAAGCCTGGTCAGCTCCACAAAAGAGACCAGAAAGGCGGCGACACCCCCCGCACCATGCTGGAAGGCCACCATGGCAGGGATCTGGATCATGTTGACGCGCATGGCGACAATCCAGCCGACCAGGGAACCCGCAGCCAGGGCGATCAGGACGATCTCGGGCTGCAGGATCCGATGCCGCAGAATGACCACCACCACCGCCAGGATGAGGGCGAAGGCGGCCATGAGATTGCCGCTGCGCGCCCCCTTGGGAGTCCTGAAAAGCCGGAATCCCGCGAGAAATATGAGAATGATGGCGAGATCGATGAGCAGTTCGAGCTTGAAATCCATTGGGTCCTCTATTTGTTCTTGAAGAGCTTGAGCATCCGTTCCGTGATTACAAATCCGCCGACGACATTGAATGCGGCCAGTGCGATCGCCAGCACGCCCAGAACCCGGTCCGTGATGGTGGTCGTGACCGCAAAGATGAGCAGGGCGCCGAGGATGGTCACCGCCGAGATGGCATTGGTCATGGACATCAGCGGCGTGTGCAACAGGGGCGGTACTCGCGAAATCAGGAGGTACCCGATTATGATGGAAACAATAAAAACCGACAGCATGATCAATAATGCATTCATAGAGCGGCCTGCCTCAATTAATGAACTTCACCGAGGGCCTTGAGCGTCCCTTCATGGACAATCTTTCCTTCGTGGGTGACGAGGGAGTTCTTGACGATCTCATCCTCGAAATCGATCACGCCCAGGCCGTTCTTGAAGAGATTTTCCACATAGTTATACATGTTGTTGGCGTAAAGCCAGGTGGAATGGACCGCCATGCGGCCGGGGATGTTTTGCAGTCCGTTGATGGTGACGCCGTGCTTGCAGACCACCTTGCCGGCATCGGTGACGGCGCAGTTGCCGCCCTGGTCGATGGCCACATCCACGATCACGGAACCGGGCTTCATCGAGGCGACCATCTCGTCGGTGAGCAGGATCGGGGCGACCTCTCCGGGTACGAGGGCGCTGAGGATGATGATGTCGACATCCTGGATGAGCGGCTTGAGCAGTTCGCGCTCCTTGTTGAGCCAGTCGGTGGGCAGGGCCTTGGCATAGCCCCATTTGCCGGTGGAGACCTCTTCCGGCACGTCAAAACCCTCGATCTTGGCGCCGAGGCTCATGGCCTCTTCCTTGGCCTTGGCACGGATGTCGACGGCCGAGACGATGCCGCCGAGTCTTTTTGCGGTGGCCACCGCCTGCAGACCGACCACGCCGACGCCGACGATGAGAACCTTGGCCGGCTTGACGGTGCCGATGCCGGTGGTGATCATCGGTACAAATTTGGCCAGATGGTTGGCGGCGAGGAGGACCGACTTGTAACCCGTCACCGTGCTCATCGAGGTCAGGGCATCCATTTTCTGGGCCTTGGAGGTGCGGGGAATCCCGTCCATGGTGAGGGAGGTGATGCCTTTGTCCCTGATCATCTTGATGTTTTTATGGTTGGAGGGGGCAGCCGGGTGGAGGAAGGTGACCAGAATGCATTTGTCCTTCATTATCTCGATCTCATGCTTGCCCAGCTTTTCGTTGAATTTGGGTTCCTTGACCTTGAGAACGATGTCGGCCTTGGCATAGAGAGTCTGCACATCAGTGACGATCTCGGCACCGGCGTTTTTATATTCCTCGTCGCTGAAAAAGATCCCATCACCGGCCGTTGATTCTACCGCCACCTTGTAGCCCAGCTTGACCAGCTTCGCGACGGTCTCGGGAATGGCGGCCACTCTTTTTTCTTCCGGCATGATTTCCTTGGGGATTGCGATAAGCATGGCAAAACTCCTTTATTTTTTAAATACACCCGTAACGCGGTTAATGAGGGCAGCGATCGCTGTCAGCGACTGCTTCCGGATGATGGCCTCCGGCTGCAACTATTCAGCAGAAAAGTTAGGTTATTTTTTAGTTATCATCAAGCAAAATATTCGCCGTTTCAGGCCCGGCAGCCGGCCGGCCGGTGTCCAAAATCAAGGCAATGCTGTTCCAGTCGCTTCCACGGCTGATAAACGCTAACTCTATTAATTTTACCTTGTATGCGAATTGAAAAAATGGTAAAAAAAGCAAAAATCGCTTGCTATTATAATTACCATTTTGTACTTTACTTTAGTAACCGTTTTCACGCTTTCAGGCCTTTTATTTGAAACTGGTAATCCGGCTGTTTTTCAAAACCGTACACCCTCACATATCGTAGCGATGGGCGCCAGACGCTTCTGCTGCGATTTTTTATTTGCGGAGCACGGGGAGGCCGAATCGGCGTGGCAGGCAGCAAACGTCTTAAGGAAAGGTAGATTCGATGGAAACCGGGACTGTGAAATGGTTCAACAGCTCCAAAGGCTACGGCTTTATCACCCGCGAAGCGGGGGATGACGTTTTCGTGCATTACAAGAACATCCTGGGCGAGGGCTACAAAACTCTGGATGAAGGAGATCAGGTGCGCTTCGACGTCGGCCAGGGCCCCAAAGGCCTCCAGGCCACTAATGTCACCAAAGTTTGACTGGACATAACCCCGATTTAGCCCCGGCGATCCGCAGCCGGGGCTTTTTTTTTGCCCGCAGTCGCAGTCTTGGCATTGATGCCGCGGAGGCGGGGTTCAACTGGCGGCGGGAACGCTGCCGATGAGGCGCAGGCTGTCGAGACGCAGCCGGGCGCTGCCCAGGGAGTCCAGCAGCAGCTCTTTCTCGCTGCGCAGGGCGGCAATGGCCTCCTCTGCGGGACCGGTCTCGCGGGAGAGGACGTGCAGCCGCTCTATCTCCTGGTCCATGGCCGCGGCGGCGCGCTCCGAGGCGGTGTGAATGAGTTCGAGGCCCTGCTGCTCGGCCTGCTGCTGCGCTGCGGCCAGCAGGGAGGGGAGAAGCTCGAGCCGGAAGGATTCCTCCCGGGCCAGCCGGGCATAGGGGTCATTGCGGGCGGCAGCGGAGAGCTTTTGCATGGGCCAGACGGCTGAACACTCCTCCAGCAGCTCGTTGGTTACGATCCGGATCGGGGTCGGCGGCAGAAACCGGTCGGGTTGAGTGCGCTGATGCTTGACGCATTCAAGGATAAAGACCGTCTCCAGCAGCACCGCCTTCGCTTCGAGCGATTTGAGGGTGCAGACGGCGCAGTTGCCTTTTTCGCGCCCCAGCATGAGGTCGATCGCCCCGGTGACCATGGGATGGTCCCAGGTCAGGAATTCGATCTCCTCATGGTTGAGGGCGGTGCGCCGGTCGAAGCTGACCACCAGCTGCTCCCGTTTGAGGGCGGGGAGGGGAAAGCCGGGCTGGGAGAGCAGGGAGAGATTGAGCTGCCAGGTGCGTTTGCCGATCTCTTCGGGGATGATGCCGTAGAGGTCGAAGATTTTGAGCATCAGTTTTTCGAGTTCATTGGCGTTGTCCATCTCCGCGATGGCCTCTTGCAGGGCGCGCGCCTTATCCGGCCGGCAGGAGTTGAGGGCGAGCAGGCGGTCCTGGCCTTTTTGCAGCATCGCGGCGGTCTCCTCGCGCAGGGTGCGTGTGCGGCTGATAAAATCGTCGAGCCCCGCCAGGTGCGGTTTGGCGATGCGTTCCCGCAGCTCCGCGCCCAGGGCGGCATGGATTTGATGGGCTCCGGGCAGATTGGCTGCGAAGGCGTTGAGGCCTTCATGATACCAGCGTACGAGCACCTCCTGGCCGCTGCCTGTAAAGCAGGGGACGAGGATCTCGATGGTCTCGCTCTGGCCGATGCGGTCGAGGCGGCCGATGCGCTGCTCGAGCAGTTCTGGATCGGGGGGCAGATCGAAGAGAAAAAGGTGGTGGCAGAACTGAAAATTACGGCCCTCGCTGCCGATCTCGGAGCAGATCAGCAAACGCGCCCCGTCGGCGTCGGCGAACCATGAGGCATTGCGGTCGCGCTGCAGCAGCGAGAGGTGCTCGTGGAAAAGGGTCATCTTGATGTTGATCAGCTTTTGCAGGGCCGGCGCGATGGCGATCGCCTCCTCCGGGGAGTGGCAAATCAGCAGCACCTTGATGCGGCGGTGCTGGCGCAGATAGTGGGCGAGCCAGATCAGGCGGGGATCGCCGGTAAAATCGGGCGGGATCTGACCGGCCGGGCTGCGCTCCCCGGCAAGGGGGATGATCTCGACATGGCGCGCAGGAAAACCGCTTATCTCCGTGCGAGTGTTGCGGAAGACAGCGCGGCCGGTGCCGTGGCGGTCGACCACCTCGGCGACGAACTGTTCCCGTCTGGCATCATCCTCCCGCAGCCGCCGGGCGAGTCCGGCCCCTTCGCGCGCCGCCCAGGCCGGCGCCAGCGCGGCGAGCCGCTCCTCCTCCCGCGCAGTCAGCCGCTCGCCGGCGATGACCTTGTTGAGAATGGCGACCCGCCGGGTGTACTCCTTTTCCTCCTTTTCGAACTCCTCCCGATCGCGGTATTTCGCCGGATCGAGCAGCCGCAGGCGCGAGAAATGACTGGTCCGGCCCAGTTGTTCGGGCGTGGCGGTGATCAGCAGCACCCCGGCGGAGGCGGCGCAAAGCGCTCGCGCCAAATCGTAGGCCGCCCCCGGATCGACCAGATGATGCGCCTCGTCCATGACCAGCATGTCCCAGCCCGCCCCGGCGGCCAATTCCCCCCATTCGGGACAGCTGCTCAGCAGCTCCACGCTGCAGAGCACCAGCTGCTCTTCAAGAAAGGGATTCTCGCCGGACTGAAGGGCGAGCAGGGATTCGATATGCTCCGCATCGTAGAGGCGGAAGATGAGATTGAAGCGGCGCAGAAGCTCGACAAACCACTGGTGCACCAGGGGCTCGGGTACACAGACGAGGACGCGGTTGATGCGGCCGACCGTGAGCAGCCGGTGCAGGATCAGTGCGGCCTCGATGGTCTTGCCCAGGCCGGTCTCGTCTGAGAGCAGCACCCGCGGATCGGGGCGGGAGGAGACGGTGTCTGCCACATAGAGCTGGTGCGGGATCAGCTCGATGCGGCCGCCAAGGAGCCCGCGCAGGGGGGAACGGCGATAATGGTAGCGGTGACGAAGGGTGCGGTAGCGCAGCAGATATTCGGAATTGCTGTCGATATAGAGGTTGAGCAGACGATCTCGCGGGGTATTGAAGCTGATGGTGTCGGCGAGCATCTCTTCGCCGGCGCCGACCGTCTCACCGCTGTAGCGCATCAGGCCGTTTTGCTCCTCGGCGATGAGGACCAGAAAGGCGCTGCCGTCGCGGAGGGTGATGGTGTCTCCGGGTCGAAAGAGGACGCGGCGCAGTGGGGCCGATTCGATGGCAAAGCTGCGGGCGCAGCCGCTGGCGGGAAAATCAATCGTGACCACGCGGCGGTCGGCTGCAGTGACTGTTCCCAGCCCCAGCTCGGGCTCCATTTCGCTGATCCAGCGTTGACCGATCCTGAACATGGTTGTCCTGATTCTCCAGCGGGTAGCGACTCGTGCCGGCCTGCGCGCGGCGGCAGCCGCCGGCGGAGGATCCTCCCCCGGGTGGATCTCTTGAAAAATATAGCGTTAATTCATCAGAAAAACAAGCCCTTTCACCGCCACGGGGAGGCCCGTTTGTGGGGCGGCCCGACTTTAACTTGCTTCTTTCCTTTCGCCTTGGTACATTGGACTGTAGAAACAGCAGGAATAGAATTGGAGGCAGGATCATGGCCAAATCCATTCAGACATTGAAGACAGAAATCGTCGAAGCGGGGCGGCGCGTCTGGCTGCGCGGCTATGTCGCCGCCAACGACGGCAACATCAGCGCCCGCATCGATCGCAAGAGCATTCTGATCACTCCGACCGGGGTGAGCAAGGGATTCCTCAAGCCCGCGGATCTGGTTGTGGTCGATATGGAGGGGCGCCTCCTCTCCGGCAGGAAAAAGCCCTCCTCCGAGGTGCACATGCATCTGGCCATCTACCGGGAGCGGCCGGATGTGCAAGGCATCTGCCATGCCCATCCCCCCACCGCGACCGGCTTTGCGGTGGCCGGCATCCCGCTCGATGCCTGCGTCCTGCCCGAGGTGATCATCACCCTCGGCAGCATCCCGGTCATCCCCTACGGCACCCCGGGCACGCCGGGCATCTACGAGCCGCTGCTTGCGCGCATCAGGGAGCATGATGCCTTTCTCCTCGCCAACCACGGCGCGGTCACCACCGCCGGCGATGTGATCGGCGCCTACCACAAGATGGAGACCCTGGAACATTTTGCGCACATCAGCCTGGTCGCTCGCCAGCTCGGGCGGGTCAACGTCCTGAGCGAAACCGAGGCGGAGGCCCTGTATGCCCTGCGCGAACGCTTCGGCGTCACGGTGACCGCCAGGGGCAAGGCGCGCAAAAAGTAGCCAGCCGAATCCGGCACCGATAAAAAAAAGCCCCGGCTTGAATGCCCGGGGCTTTTTGTTTTATGGTGATCCTCGCACAGCCGCGGCTGGGATGCTGCAAGCGGCTCTGCTGCGGGTTCTCGTCCGCTTTCAGCTCTTGATGTTCGGCAGCTGCAGGCCGTAGCCCTTTCTTCGGTCCTCCGCCTTGAGCAGGAGGGCGAAGACCAGTGAGAGCACCCCGATCAGGGCGAAAACGATCATGGGCAGGGTATAGGTATAGCGGGTCACCGTCTGCTCCGCCACGCCGCTGGTCGAAACCACGCAGTACTTGTCGAGCAGCCAGCCGATGAAAGCCGGCACGCTCATCAGTGCGAACATGTTCTGGATGTAAAAAATGAGGGCATAGGCGCTGCCCAGCCTCTTCTCGGGGACGATCTTGGCCAGGGAGGGCCACATCGCCGAGGGGACCAGGGAGAAGGCGATGCCGAGTACGATCATGAGCAGGACGGCGACCAGCCAGTGGCTGAGCGCCGGCAGGGCGAAGAGGGAATGGACGATGATGATCAGAACCGCGCCGAGGATCATGATCGTCGCCCCCTTGCCCTTGCGGTCGTAGAGATTGCCGAAGAAGGGGGTGAGCAGGATGGTGCCGAAGGGCAGCAGTCCCGGGATGAGACCGGCGAGATTTTCCGAGACGCCGTACTTGTTGATCATCAGACCGGTGGCATATTTCAGGAAAGGAAAGACCGCCGAATAAAAGAGGGCGCACAGGATGGCCAGGTACCACCAGCCGCGGCTGGAGACAATGGCCCCGATGTCGCTGAGGTGGAACTCCTCATCGGCACTTTTCTCCTCATGCTTGCGGTGGGCGGCCAGTGAGGCATCGAGTTTCTTGTCATTGAAAGTGTAGACAAAGTAGGCGAGCAGACCGATGCAGAGCATGGTTGCGGAGATGAGGATGGGGGCGCTGACGGTGCCGAAGGCCTTGGAGATGGGCAGGGAGGTGGAGAGGGCCAGGGCAGTGCCCATGCGGGCGATGGCCAGCTGCAGTCCCATCGCCAGGGCGAGCTCATGCCCCTTGAACCACTTGACGATCACCTTGGAGACGGTGATGCCCGCGACCTCGACGCCCACCCCGAAGATGGCGTAGCCGAGGGCGGCCATCCAGACCTGCGCCGGGAAGGTCCAGAAGAGAATGTGCCAGCTCTGGCCGTCGAGGCTGTGGGTGGTGATGGCCCAGTACTTGGTGAGGGCTCCGCAGACCATGACGACAGCGGCGGCGAGGCCGGTGAAGCGCACCCCCATCTTGTCGAGGATGATGCCGCCGAGGATGAGGAAGAAGAAGAAGACGTTGAACCAGCCGTAGGCCCCGGTGTACCAGCCGTAATCGGTGGCGCTCCAGCCCAGCTGTTTCTGCAGCATGCCCTGCAGGGGGGCCATGAGGTCCGCCATGTAATAGCCGGCGAACATGGTGAAGGAGACAATCAGCAGAGCGGTCCAGCGGGCCGCTTTGGAATCTTTGAGAAGCGGGTGGCCTTTGGCGGTCATGGGATTCTCGCAAAGTTTGGGTTGGATTATTTCGCACATAATAGCTAAATTGGTGGAGAATTGCAAGGCCTTTTCGCTTCCCGCAAGGAGAGTTCATGAAACCGAACACCCTTCTCGTTCTGGCCGTATTGGCCTGCGCCGGCCACCTGCACGCCCAATATCCTGGCCAGTTCCGCTCCGCCCTCAAGGCCGGAATCAAGGTCCCCGTCCGGGCCCGGGCCTTTGACCTCGGTGCAGTCCGTATCACGGACGGCCCCTTCAAACATGCCCTGGAGATGGATGCCGCCTACCTGCTCACCATCGAACCCGACCGTCTGCTCCACCGCTTTCATGCCCACGCCGGCTTGCCGGTCAAGGGGGAGATTTACGGCGGTTGGGAGAGCGAGGGGCTCTCCGGCCACACCCTTGGCCACTATCTTTCCGCCTGCGCCATGCACTACGCCGGCAGCGGCGACCCCGAATTCAAAAGGCGGGTCGACTATATCGTCGGAGAACTCGCCCGCTGCCAGGAGGCGCGCAAATCCGGTTATGTTGGTGCGATACCGGATGAAGACAGCCTCTTCGCCCGCATCGCCCGGGGCGAGATCAGGTCGACCGGCTTTAACCTCAACGGGGGCTGGTCCCCCTGGTACACCGTCCACAAGGTGATGGCTGGGCTGGTGGATGCCCATCTGTACACCGGGAATCCAGTCGCTCTCAAGGTGGTGCGCGGCATGGCCGACTGGGCGGCCGCTGTGGTCAATCCCCTCAGCGAGGAGCAGCGCCTGGCCATGCTCAACTGCGAATATGGCGGCATGAACGAGGTGCTGGCCAATCTCTTCGCCATCACCGGAGAAGAAAAATATCTCGCGCTCTCCCGCCGCTTCCATGACGAGTTTGTTATGGGACAGCTGGCGCAGCGCATCGATCCCATGCCCGGCAAGCACTCCAACACCAATGTGCCCAAGGCGGTAGGCGCCGCTCGCCGTTATGAGCTGTCCGGCAGCCCCGCGGACTTGACCATCGCCCGTTTTTTCTGGGAGACCATGACCCGGCACCACTCCTACGTCATCGGGGGCAACAGCAACTATGAATACTGCGGCGAGCCGGACCGGCTCAACGATCGCCTCAGCGATAATACCTGCGAGACCTGCAACACCCACAATATGCTCAAGCTCACCCGCCACCTCTTCTGCCTTGAGCCCGATCAGGAGCTGGCCGACTATTACGAACGCGCCCTCTACAATCACATCCTCTCCAGCCAGAATCCGGCCGACGGCATGATGTGCTACTTCGTCCCCCTGCGCATGGGCACCCGCAAGCAGTTCAGCGATTCCTTCAACACCTTCACCTGCTGCGTCGGCACCGGCATGGAGAACCATGTCAAATACAACGAGGGCATCTGGTACGAGGCGGCCGACGGCGGGCTCTATCTCGCTCTCTTCATCCCTTCGGTGCTGGAGTGGCGGGAGCGGGGCGTCATCATCACCCAGGAGACCGCCTTTCCAGCTGAGGAGAGTGTGCGCCTCACTATCGCGGTGAAAAAGCCGGTTCGATTTCCCCTCTACCTGCGCAGGCCCGGCTGGGCCGGGGAGATCGCGGTCAGAGTGAACGGAACCGCCACACAGGCCTCCCTGAACGGCAAGGGATTTCTGGTGGTGGAACGGAGATGGCGGAATAACGACCGGGTCGAGATTGTCATGCCCATGCGGCTGCGGACCGAGGCGATGCCCGACAATCCCGACCGCGTCGCCCTGCTCTACGGCCCGGTCGTGCTCGCCGGTCAACTTGGCGATACCTTGCCCGATCCGGTCTATGGCACACCCGTTCTGCTGACCGGGAAAAGAAATCCTGTGGAATGGATCCAGCCCGCGGGGGCTCCGTTCACCTTCCGCACCGCCGGGGTTGGCATGCCCTTTGATTTCGATCTCAGGCCTTTTTACAGCACGGCGGATGACTATTACAGCGTCTATTTTGACTATTTTACTCCGGAGGCGTGGGAAGCGCGAAAAGAAGCCTATCAAGCCGAGATTCGGCGGCAGCAGGAGATCGCGTCGCGGACCATCGATCATTTCCGCATCGGCGAGATGCAGCCCGAGCGCGACCACAGGCTGGAGGCGGGGGAGCGTTCCTACGTTGACCAGGCCCTCGGGCGCTCCGGCCGCGAGGCGCGCGCCGGCAGCTGGTTCTCGTTCGAGATGGCTGTCCGGCCTGAACTCCCCAACGCCTTGCTGCTCACCCTCATCGGCGATGATCGCGATCGCAAATTCGACCTGCTGGTGGAAGGGCAAAAGATTGCGGAAATCGACTGGCGGGGAGGGGAGACCGGCCGCTTCTACGATCTGATCTATCCCCTGCCGGAGGAGCTGCTGTGCGGCAAATCCTCCGTCACCGTCCGCATCGAGGCCAACCATGGCCGCACCGCCGGACGGATCTTCGCCCTGAGGACTATCCGGAACAACGCACCGCTGCAGCCCTGAGTGCGATGACGGGCTGAAAAAAAACGCCGGGCCATTCCGCCCGGCGTTTGTGTCAGGAGATAGGGCGCAGTAACTAAAAGATGAAATCGGTCGAGAGAAAACGCGATGTGCGCTCGGTGACGATCTCCCGGATGATGCCTTGATTGGCGCTGTTCTCCTTGGCGGCGACCAGGGCGCGGATGGTGAAGACGCGCAGGGCGTCCGAGACCGAAAGAGTGCCCTCGGCGGAATCCTTGCGTCCGGTGAAGGGGAAGCTGTCCGGCCCGCGCTGACACTGGCTGTTGAGGTTGACGCGGCAGAGCTGATTGACCAGTGGATCGATGAGGCCGGCCAGCACTTTGGCATCGTTGCCGAAAAGACTCACCTGCTGGCCGTAACTGGATTCCGAAATATAATGCAGGGGCTCACCGATCTCGCTGAAGGAGGCCACCGGAATGAGCGGCCCGAACTGCTCCTCGGTGTAGAGCCGCATCCCGGCCGAGACCGGATAGAGGATCGCCGGAGTCATGCATGTCCCCTGAACTGATCCGCCGCCGGGGTTGATGACCCGCGCTCCCCGCTCCTCCGCATCCCGGATATACTCGTACAGCCGTCCGGTCTTGCCCTCTTCCGGCAGGGGGGTGATCTGCACACCCGGCTCCCAGGGCATGCCGCACTTTAAGGCCGCCACCGCGGCGGAGAGTTTCTCCAGAAAGAGATCGCAAACCTCCGCGTGCACCCAGATCATCTTCAGGGCAGTGCAGCGCTGTCCGTTGAAGGAGAGGGCGCCGAGTACGCACTCTTTCACGGCCAGATCGAGATCGGCATCCTTGAGGATGATGGCCGGATTTTTGGCGTCCAGGCCGAGGACGCAGCGCAGACGGTGGGGTTTGGGGTGCGCCCGGCGGAGAATGTCCGCCACCCGGCTGGTGCCGATGAAAGCAAGGACGTCGATGCGGCCGGATTCCATCAACGGGGTGATGATGGTGGCGCCGTCGCCATAGATCGTGTTGATCACCCCCGGCGGGAAACAGTCGCGAAAGGCCGCGAGCAGGGGTTCGAAGAGCAGCACGCCCAGCTTGGGGGGTTTGAAGATGACCGGATTGCCCATGATCAGGGCCGGAATCAGGGTGGTAAAGGTCTCGTTGAGGGGATAGTTAAAGGGGCCCATGCAAAGCACCACGCCGAGCGGTGAGCGGCGAATCTGGCCGATGACACCCTCTTCGATGACGAAGCGGGAGGAGAGCCGGTCCAGCTCCTTGAGTGCGCTGATGGTATCGCGTATATATTCGATGGTGCGGTCGAATTCCTTTTCCGCGTCCACCTGGTTCTTGCCGATCTCCCACATCAGCCGCTTGACGATTTCGCCGCGCTGCTCCTGCATGCGCGCCGAAAAGGCCGCGACGTGGTGGATGCGCTCCTCCACCGGCATGGTTGGCCAGGGGCCGCGCCCCTGGTCCCAGGCGCGGGAGGCCGCTTCGAGGACCTGCAGCGACTCTGCTGCGCTCATCAGGGGATAACTGCCGATGACGGCGCGCTCCGCTCCGGAGGGACCGGGATGGCAGATCGGCGACAGAACCGGCTGCGTCAGCCCGGTCCAGGTGCGGAGTTCTCCGCCGCAAAGCCAGCTGCGCTGGTCGACAGGCACAGCCAGCCGCCAGGCTTCGGGCACAGCTTCAGGGGCGGGAAAAATCGAAGCGGGGATGGGCTCATTCATTTGATCGCTCCGTGATCTACCTGGTTTTGGCGGTGAATTTATTGCGCACAAAGGCCCCGGCATAGGCGCCGGCGAAGGCGATGAGCAGGGCCAGGATCGCCCAGATATTCTGCACCCTGAACAAGCCCTTGAAAAAGCCCTGAAAAAGGACCAGGACGGGTATCCAGATGCCCAGGGCAAGGGCGAAGAGCCAGGGGTATTTCGACTGGATGAGGCCGAAGAGGAAAGCGATGACAAAGAGGGCGATCGCGATGCCCCCGAAATGGATTTCCGGCCGGGTGGCGACATAGGTGATGATCCCCCCCAACGCGAAGGCAATGCCCAGCAGAATCTTTTGCATGATTTTCCTCCTTGCTTTGATGTCAGGACACGCTCTCCTGCCGCGCTGCCGGATTTTTATCCAGATGGTGGAGCAGGCCGCGGTAGGTTTTCAGGAATTCAACATAAGCAGAAAGGTTTTCGCCGGGCTCGATGGTGGTCATCTCGGGCTGCATGGCCCGGGCGGCCTCCTCCGGCGTGCTGAAGAAGCCGGCCCCGGCGAGGGCGAACATGGCTGCACCCAGCACCGTGGTCTCGCTCACCGGGCTGACCAGAACGGGGATGCCGAGAATGTCGGCGCGGATGCGGTTCCAGAGATGGTTTTTCGAGCCTCCACCGGCGCAGATGACCGCTCCGGCCCTGAAGCCGCCCCATTCCTCCAGCCGGATCAGACTTTCACGGGCCCGAAAGGCGAGGGCCTCCAGCGCCGCCCGGTAAAGATGAGCCCTGGTGGAACCGGGGAAGAGGCCGCTGTACACCCCGCGCAGCCCGCTGCTGTCAAACAGGCCGGGGAGCATGCCAACCCCCTCACTGCCCGGCGGGAGCAGGGAGGCTTCGCCCGTCATCTTTTCATAACGCTCCGCACCCCTACAGTCGCTGTAGAGAAGCCCGCCCAGCCATTCCAGGATGCCCGAGGCGATCCACATCATGCCCGGATTACACAATCCCGGCCGGGCGTCGAATTCGATTGTGATGCCTGTCTCCGGATCCAGCCCTTCCAGATGGATGGGGGTTGATCGGGCCATAAGGATCTCCCAGGTGCCCGAGCTGAGCACCGGCAGGGTGGGCCCGCCGCCGGCGCCGAAGAGGGCGAACTGGGTGTCATGGCCGGCGATCACCACGGGTATCCTCGCGGCGAGGCCGAATTCGGCTGCGGCGGCGGGCAGAAGCGGGCCGGCAATGGTGCCCGGCTCGGCCAGCGCTGGGAACCTGGTCGCATCCAGTCCCGCCAGGGCAAGCAGCTCCTCCGAAAAGGTGCGGCGGCTCTGGTCGGTCAGCATCGAGGTCCCGGCCATGGTGACATCGGTCAGCCATTCCCCGGTGAGTCGGTGGATGAAGAGGGAGGGCATCATGGCGTAATAGTCCATTCCCTCCAGCACCCCTGGCCGGTTTTCGCGGAACCAGAGCAGCCGGAAAAGGGTGTTGAAAGGGTAGGATTGCAGCCCGGTGATGCGGAAAAGGCGGAGCGGATCGATAGAGGAGGCGATCTTCTCCTGGATGGAGCGGGTGCGGCCGCACTGCCAGGAGATGACCGGGTGGAGCAGGGTGCCGTCCTTATGGACAGGGGCTCCATCCACCCCGAAGGTCGTCACGGTGATGGCAGCGATGCGGGCCTCTGGCGCGCGGGAAAGGAGCTCACGGGTGCAGGCGCAAAAACCCGCCCAGATCTCCTCCTGGTCCCAGATCAGGCCTCCCGGCCAGCCGGGATCAGGGTGAACCGCATTGGCGCGGCTGGCCGAGGCAAGCAGCCGTCCCCCGGCATCAACCAAAATAGCCCGCACATTGGTGGCCCCGCAGTCAAGCACGAGCGCGGCTGGTTTTCTTGAACTCATCGAAGTGCTGTGCCTCCATCCGGAAGGCGGCGTTGAATGCCGCGGCCGGGCTGCACTCATCTCTTGCCGTAAAGGGGCCCAAAATTCGCACAGGCGCGATAATCAGCCCCCTCTTTGTCCATGCCGAAGGCGTTCCAGGCGCTGGGGCGGAAGATCTCCGCCTCAGCGACGTTATGCATGCAGACCGGGATGCGCGCCAGCGCGGCCAGGGTGATCAGGTCGGCGCCGATGTGGCCGCAGCTGATCGCCCCGTGATTGGCGCCCCAGTTGCCCATCACCGCATAGACATCGCTGAAGGCGCCCTTTCCGGTCAGGCGCGGGGCGAACCAGGTGGTCGGCCAGGTCGGATCGGTGCGGTCGACCAGGGCCTTGTTGACCTCGTCGGGCAGATCCACACTCCAGCCTTCAGCGATCTGCAGCACCGGGCCGAGGCCCTGGACCAGATTGACGCGCGACATGGTCAGGGGCATGCCTCCGCGGGTGAGGAACTCCGAGGAGTAGCCGCCGCCGCGGAAGTATTCATAGATGGCCGGCGGCCAGAGGGTATCGGCGAGGCAGGCCTCGACCTCGGCGGGGGTGATTTCCCAGAAGGGTTTGACCGCCGGTTGGCCTGCAACCGACTGGCGCCCGGAAAAGTCCAGTGCGGAGGCCCCGGAATTGATGAGATGGATGACCCCATGCTCCGCGGCGCCGCTCAGGGTGTGGCCGGTGACGCGCCGGATCGCCGCAGGGCTCCAGTAGGTGCGCACATCCGAGAACATCTGGGCGGTGCAGGTGAGGAGATGGCCGAAGAGCATGGCGACCCCGTTGAGGGCATCATTCTCGGTCGCGACCAGATAGGGCTGCCGGGTGCCATTCCAGTCGAACGAGGAGTTGAGGATCGCCTCCATGAAATCCCCGTTGGGGGAATGGTCGGTCCATTGGCGCTGGCCCTGAAAGCCGGCAAGCAGGGCATTGTGGCCGAGGGCCTCCTCGCCAAAGCCGAGCGCGGCCAGGCGGGGATTCCCCGCCATCAGATCGCGGGCGATGAGGGTCATCTGCACCACTTTTTCCCAGATGCGCTGCTTTTCAGCCGGAGTGCGTCTGGCTTTGTTGTGGTCCGGCCCTTCAAGGCATTTGGCGCGGGTCCAGGCATAGGCGGCGCGGTACTCTTCGGGATCGAAGATCCCCTCTTCCATGCGGCGGGTGAACTCGGACATGTCGACGTATTCATTGCGCATGCCCAGATAGTTCCTGAAGAAGGAGGGATCGACCATGGAGCCGGCGATGCCCATCGAAACCGAACCCATCGCGAGATAAGAGGTGCCGCGCATGGCGGCGATGGCCAGGCCTGCGCGAGCGAAACGGAGCAGCTTTTCAGCCACATCAGCGGGGATGGTCTGATTGTCGGCATCCTGGACGTCACGGCCATAGATGCCGAAAGCGGGCAGTCCCATCTGGGTATGGGCGGCGAGGACGGCCGCGAGATAGACCGCTCCCGGACGCTCGGTGCCGTTGAACCCCCAGACCGCTTTGGGGCGAAAGGGATCCATATCCATGGTCTCGGAGCCGTAGCACCAGCAGGGAGTGACGGTGATGGAGACGCCGGCCCCTTCGCGATCAAAGTAATCCGCACAGCGCGCGGCCTCGGCCACCCCGCCGATGCAGCTTTCGGCGATGAGGCACTCGACCGGCTCGCCCGAGGGGTGGCGAAGATTTTGGCTCAACAGCGCGGCGACCGATTTCGCCATCGCCATGGTCTGGTTTTCAAGTGATTCGCGCACCCCCTTGCGGCGGCCGTCGATGGCGGGGCGGATGCCGATTTTTACCGGCCGGCTTTGATGACGTGCATTCATTTCCTGATCCTGTCGATTATCAGTTCCGTTAAACGGGAGGCTCTCCAAGAGGCCTGGCGGCACATGGAGAAGAGTGGGCCCGCTCAGACTCTCTTCGCTGCTCCGTGTCGCAGTATGGGTTGTTTTATGTCAAGCTCAATCGATACCGGCGCTTTTTTCCGCTGCTTCGACGGTCTGGGCCATCAGGGTGGCGATGGTCATCGGGCCGACCCCGCCGGGGACGGGGGTGTAGGCCGAACAGCTCTCCACCACAGCCGCAAGTTCGATGTCACCGATGTTGCCGGGGTGATAGCCGGCGTCGATGACGACCGCCCCCGGCTTGATCCACTCCCCCCGGATGAATTCGGGCTTGCCGACGGCGCCGACGATGATATCCGCCCGCCGCACCACCTCGGCCAGGTTCTGCGTGCGCGAATGACAGACGGTCACGGTCGCATGGGCGTTGAGCAGCATCATCGCCACCGGTTTGCCAAGGATGGGGCTGCGCCCGACCACGACCGCCTCCTTGCCCTTGAGGGGGATCTCGTAATGCGCAAGCAACCGCATGATGCCGGCCGGCGTGGCCGAGCCATAGGCGGGCTCGCCCAGGGCCATCCTGCCGAAGCCGAGGGCCGTGACCCCATCCACATCCTTGCTGAGGGCGATACGGTCGAAACAGGCGCGCTCGTCGATCTGCGCGGGGACCGGATGCTGCAGGAGGATGCCGTGGACATCGGGATTGGCATTGAGGGCGTCGATCTCTTCCAGAAGCCGCTCAGTGGTCGTGCTCTGGGGCAGGATCACCCTGAGCGATTCCATGCCCACGCGCTGACAGGCGTTGCCCTTCATGCGAACATAAGTGGCGGAGGCGGGATCGTCCCCCACCAGAATGGTCGCCAGGATCGGCGTCTTGCCGGATATGTTTTTGATCTTCTCCACCCGCACCGCCAACTCCTGCTCCATCTGCCTGGCCAGGGCCTTCCCGTCCAGAATCATTCCGCTCATGACTTTTCCTCACAAGTATTATTTGTTTCTGTCGTCGTTGAGATACCCGGGCACATATTCGCCGCGCTTGATCTTGTTGGTCGGGGTCTTGACGAAGGGGGTCGACTGTTCGATCACCCGGCTGATGCGGGCGAAGGCGGGCAGGCGGGTGTTGACCTCCCTGCGCACCTCCTCGAGGATCTCGTTGATCGCCCGGGCGACCGCCCCCTCGGCGCGATCCCCCTCGATGCTCTCGATGTAGCTGTAGTTGGGAAAAATGCGCGCCACCAGTTGTCCTTCGGTCATGTAGACCAGGGCCTCTTCAACGTAAATCGACTCGAGCAGCCTGGCTTCGATGGTCTCGGGATAGATATTCTCGCCGGAGGGGCCGACGATGACGTTCTTGGAGCGGCCGGTGATGAAGAGAAAGCCATCCTTGTCCAGATAGCCGCGGTCGCCGGTGATGAACCAGCCGTCCGTCGTGAAGACCTTGCGGGTCGCCTCCTCGTTCTTGTAATAGCCCTTCATGACATTGGGCCCCTTGACGAGGATCTCACCAATGCCGGTGGCGGGATCGGGATCGGCGATGTGGATGGAGACGCCGGTGATGGCATGCCCCGGCGAGCCCATCTTCTGCTCCTCCATGGAGGAAAAGGTGACCAGAGGGGAGCATTCGGTCAGGCCGTAGCCGCAGCAGTAGGGGATGCGCCCCTGCTTCATAAAGGTCTCGACCTCGGGCGAAAAGGCGGCTCCGCCGATGATAACGCATTCGAGGCGGCCGCCCAGGAGCTTGTTGACCTTTTTACCGATGATCTTGTAGAGCAGTTTGCGCGAGGCCCGGCTTTTCGACAGCATGCGCAGCAGGCGGCTGGCGGCGATGGTCGGCACCACCTGCTTGTGATAGATCTTTTCGAAGACCAGGGGAACCGCCCCGAAGATGGTCGGCTTGACCTCCTGCATCGCCGCCAGCAGCACCTTGGGGGCCGGGGGCTTGGTGAGAAAATAGATCAGGCTCCCCTCGCGGATAATCGAGAGAAAGCCGGAGGTGGAGCCGAAGGTGTGAGCGAGCGGGAGAATGGAGAGGAGGACGCTCCGTTCATGAATGCATTTGATGAGGTCGGGGCCCTCGAAGAGATTGCTCACCAGATTGCGGTGGCTGAGCATCACCCCCTTGCTGTGGCCGGTGGTGCCGGAGGTGTAGATGATCTCCGCCAGGTCCTCCTCGCCGATCGCTGCCGGCAGCTCTGGATCCATTTTGGCGCGTTTGCCGAGCACCTTGCCGCCGAATTCCTGCAATCCCTTCCAGAAGCCGGGCCTGGCGCCCGCGCCGGAGACGAGGGCCAGATCGGTGAGGCTGAAAACAAGAAATCCCTCGGTGAGAGCGAGCAGGTTGAGGCTGGCGTGAAGGTGGTCGGAGATAAAAATGACGCTGGCGTCCGAGTGGTGGAGGATGTGATTGATGTCGGCTTCGGGGAAATCTTCGAGGATGGGGACGGCCACCGCGCCCATGGTGGTGACGGCCATAAAGGCGATGCACCAGTTGGGCGAGGAGCCACCGAGAAGGGCGACCTTTTCCCCGGATTTGACGCCGAGCTCGCCCAGCCTGGCCTGCAGGTCGGCGACGCGCCGGCCGAATTCAGCGTAGGTAAAGGGCTCCTCGCCGACCAGGGCCAGGGCCGGCCGCTGCGGATAGCGGTTGAGCACCTCGGCGAAGAAGCAGTCGAGCGTATAACGTTCCAGGCCGAATTTGAGGTTCGGATTGCTCATAAAGATTCCTCCTTGGGTGTGGGCGGACCGGCCGCGCCGGGTGCCCAATATACACATTCTTTGGCTCTTATTCAAAAGGCTTTTTTCGCCCGCGCCGCACCCAAAATTGTGACCTGGCCCGAAAAAAGGAGAAAAAGTCCTTGTCCGGCAAGATTATGTTCTTTATAATACAGCAAGAGCACCCCGCTTCTCTCAGGCGGGTATCCGGGGAGCATGTGAGTGCGTGCAGAAGAAAGGAATGAGTATGCACAATTCATTGATGCGCTGGCTTGGCCTGGTGATGATCCTGATCGTCGCACCGGGGATCGCCGCGCAGGATCTGCAGGATTATCTCTCCCGCTATCTCGGCGATAACGGAAAAAAGTACCTCCAACCCCTGGGTGATGCCTTTGGCGCCAATCTCAACAGCGGCCTCTACCACACCGCCCATATCCCGCGTGTGGGACTGCATGTCGGCGTCGAGGTGGTCGCGACCGGAGCTCTCATCTCCGACGCTCAGAGGAGCTTCACCGCCACCACCGAGGAGGGTTTCGAACCGAAGAAGAGCCTTGAGGTGCCCACCGTTTTTGGCGATACCGCGCCGGTGGCGGTTCCCGGTCAGGGTGGCACCGTCTACAACTTTCCAGGCGGATATGACCTCTCGGTCATGCCCCTGGCCATGCCCCAGATCACCATCGGCTCCCTCCTGGGCAGCGAGGTCACGCTGCGCTACGCGGCGGCCGAGCTCAATGAGGAGGTCGGGGATCTCAGCCTGCTCGGCATCGGCTTCCGCCACAGCCTCAGCCAGTACATTCCGCTCTTTCCGGTCGACGTGGCGGCTGCGGTCTTTTATCAGACCCTGACCGTGGGGGATATCCTTGACGCCAAAACCCGCGTCATCGGCCTCTCGGCCAGCAAAACCTTCAACCTTTTCACCCTCTACGGCGGCCTCTCCCATGAGAACTCGGTGATGGAGGCCTCTTATGAACACGGGGAGGGCGAAGAGGCCGAAACCATCTCCTTCGATCTGGAGGGGGCGAACAGCGTGCGCCTGACCCTGGGGGCGACCCTCAAGCTGGCCATTTTCCAGCTTCACGCGGACTATAGCTTCGCCGCCCAGCAGAGCGCCTGCCTGGGGCTCTATATCGGCCTCTAATCACTGCCCACGATCCTTAATGACTCCGGGAGGAGCAATGAATAAAAGAATCGGACTTGTCCTGCTGGCCGGCGCCGCGCTCCTGATGAGCGGCTGCCAGAAAAAGCTCTTTCATTTCGTCGTACCCCTGAACAAGGTCAAAACCATTGCGATTAATAATACGGGCGAATTCGCCGGCTATGAGAAAATAACCGCCAGGGACATTCGTGCAGCCCTGGATGTGCCGGAAGACGGCACCATCACCGGTGTGGACCTTGAATCGGTGCAAATCAGGGTGCGGCTCGTCGAGGGCAACGTGGCGACCTGGGTCAAACTCTCCGGATTTGTCCTTGACCAGGGCAAACCAGTGCAGCTGTTTGAGGACAAATCGGTCCCTCTCAGCGGTGTGGATACCAAATATATCGGCTTGAATGCCCTGATCGCAAAAGGCGTGGAAAAACTGGCCGGCAAGATTAACGATCACGTCAAAAAAGTGAATGATGCTGATATCGAGATCGGCCTGACCGGCAACAGCGACCCGGCTGGCCAGCTCATCAAGGTGGAGATCGATTTCAAGATCAACGCCACTGTCAAATACGACCAGTGCGTCGAGGTTTTCGATTTCATCGGCGGAGAGGATTGCACCGAATAGGGACTGCCTGAACCAGGGAGAGCCGGGACACGGGGAGGGAGCCCCGGCCTCTCTCCGCATCAACGGATGATGCCGACGGGTATCCTCCGTTTTTTAATGCCCTGCCGCCAAATTGTTGGGGGCAGGGCAACAAATTGCTTGACATTGGCCTCTTTTCTGCTAAATTATCCATGTAAACGGTTACAATTCATGGGCTCCCGGAGGCCGGATGACGCACCGTTGCACCCCCCTGCTCGCCTGCATTCTCGCCTGCTGCCTGCTGACCGGCTGCCGCCGCGATCCCGGCGAACAGCTCCTGCTCGATTTCTGGGCCATGGGCGCCGAGGGCGAAAACATCCAGCCCCTCCTGCCCGGATTTGCTCGGCGCCATCCCGAAATCACCGTCCGGGTCCAGACTGTCCCCTGGGGGGCCGCCCATGACCTCCTCCTCACCGCCTTCGCCGGCGGTTCCAGCCCCGATCTCTGCCAGCTCGGCAATACCTGGATCCCCGAATTCGCGGCCATCGGCGCCATCCGGCCGCTCGATCCCTTTTTAGCCGATTCCACCCTCAGACCAGGAGACTACTTCCCCGGCATCTGGGAGACCAACTGCATTGGCGGCCGGGTCTATGGCATCCCCTGGTACGTCGACACCCGCCTGCTCTTTTACCGCAGCGACCTCCTCGCCGCAGCCGGCTACCCCCGGCCGCCGCGCGACTGGGGGGAGTGGCTCGATCTCAGCCGGCGTCTGGTGCAGCAGCAGCCCGGCCGTTACGCCCTCTTCCTTTCGACGATTTTCAATGACTGGCAGGTGCCGGCCATCCTCATCCTCCAGAACGGCGGCCGACTGCTGCGCGAGAACGACTGCTACGGCGCCTTTTCCGAACCGGCCACCCTCGCGGCCCTGCGCTACTATATCACCTTTTTTCACGACTCCCTGGCCGTGATCAATATGAGCGAGGTGGCCAATATTTTTCAGGGCTTCAGCGAGGGGGTCTTCAGCATGATGGTGACCGGACCCTGGAACGTCAGCGAGATGCGCAAACGGATGCCCGGCCTTTCCGGGCGCTGGAGCACCGCCCCGCTGCCCGCCGGCCGCAACCGCGCCTCGGTGGCGGGGGGCGCCAGCCTGGTCCTCTTTGAAAAATGCCGCCACCCCGAAGCAGCCTGGAAGTTCATCCGCTATCTCTCCGAGGTGGAGACACAGCAGGCCTTTTTCAGCCTGACCCGGGATCTGCCGGCCGTGCGGGCGGCCTGGCACACCCCGGAGATCGAAAACGATCGCGAGACCGGCGCCTTTTACCGCCAGCTGGAGACCGCCATGCCCACGCCCCGGATCGCCGAATGGGAGCAGGTGGCGGTCAAGATGCAGGAGCACCTCGAACAGGTCATCTACAGAAGGATGAGCCTGGAGGAGGCCGTCGTCAAACTGGACCGCGACGTCGATCGCATCCTCGAAAAACGGCGCTGGCTGCTTGCGCGTGATCTGCTCTGAGGGGGGATGGATGAAGCACAAGTGGCTTATACCCTGGTTTTTCCTCGCTCCGGCGCTCGGGACGCTCCTGCTCTTTTTCTTCCTGCCCGTCCTGGCCTCCCTGCTGATGAGCTTCAGCGATTTTGACATCTACGCTTTGGGCAACCTCTCGCGGGCGCGCTGGAACGGCCTCGAAAATTACGGCCGCCTGCTGCACGATCCCCTTTTCTGGAAGGCCCTCGGCAATACGGTTTATTTCGTCCTCGCCGGCGGGCCCCTCACCATCCTTGCCGCCCTGCTGGCCGCCATCGGCCTCAACAGCCGCCAGCTCATGCTGAGGGACTGGTTCCGCCTTGGCTATTTCACCCCGGTGATCACTTCGCTGGTCGCCGTCGCAGTGGTCTGGCGCTATCTCTACCATCCCCGCTTCGGGCTCTTTAACTATCTGCTCTCCTTCGCCGGGGTTGGTCCGGTCAACTGGCTCGGTGATCCGGTCTGGGCCATGCCCGCCCTGATCCTGCTGGCGGTCTGGAAAAATTTCGGCTATTACATGATGATCTTTCTCGCCGGGCTGCAGACCATTCCGGACTATCTCTACGAGGCAGCGCGCCTCGACGGCGCCGGCTGGTGGGGGCAGTTCCGCCATGTCACCCTGCCGCAGCTGGCCCCGACCACCTTTTTCGTCACCCTGATGACCATCATCGGTTATTTCCAGTTCTTCGCCGAGCCCTACGTCATGACCCAGGGCGGACCGGTCAACAGCACCCTGAGCGTGGTCTTTTATCTCTACCAGCAGGGCTTCCGCTGGTGGCGGATGGGCTACGCCTCCTCGATCGCTTTTATGCTCTTTTTCATCATCTTTCTGCTCGCCATGCTCCAGATGGCCGCGCGCAGGCGTCAGGAGGCGGCATGAGCGCCCGGAATGATGGAATCGCGCCGCGCACCAAACGGGGCGCAGCGACGGGGGAGGGGGGACTCACCGCCTTTCGCCGGCGCCACGGCCGCCTGATGGCCCGGATCGGCCTGCACACCCTCATGCTGCTCGGTCTGGCGGTCACCCTGCTGCCCTTCTGGTGGATGGTGATGGCCTCTTTCATGCCCGGGGGGGAGGCGAGCACCTTCCCGCCGCGCTTCTGGCCTTCACGCTGGAGTACGGAGCACTATGCCACCCTCTGGGAGCGGCTCCAGATCGGCCGCTTCTTCCTCAACAGCCTCATCCTCGCCGGGGGGGTGACGCTCGTCAGCCTGCTCGTCAACTCCCTGGCCGGCTATGCCTTCGCCAAATTTGCCTTCCGGGGGCGCAAGGCGATCTTTAGCCTGCTCCTCACCTCGCTGGTCATTCCCGGCCAGGTGACCATGCTGCCGGTCTTTCTCATGCTCAAGCAGATGGGACTGCTCAACAGCTATTTCGGCATCATCATTCCGGGCATGGCGAGCATTTTCGGCATCTTTCTCATCCGCCAGTATCTCCAGGGGGTGCCCGACAGCCTGATCGAGGCGGCGCGCATCGACGGGGCCGGGGAGCTGCGCATCTACTGGACTATCATCCTGCCTCTGGCCAAACCGATTCTGGTCACCCTGGCCCTCTTCACTTTTATGGGGACCTGGAACGATTTTCTCTGGCCCCTGATCGTCCTCAACCGCCAGGAGATGTACACCCTGCCAGTGGCGATCGCCAATCTTATGGGCGAGCACGCCCCCGATCCGGAGCTGATGATGGCCGGGGCGGTGGTGACGATTCTCCCGATCCTTCTGCTCTTTCTCGCCCTGCAGAAATACTACATCCAGGGGATTCTCATGGGGGGCCTCAAGGAGTAGGCGATTATTCTCTTGCAAAAGGATGCCGAAACCAGTAAATTTATGGACTGTAATCGTTTCCCTTCTTTACATGCCAAGTCTTGAGGCGGTCCGTGGTCAACATGCAAAAAATCGCCGCGCTGGCCGGGGTCTCCATCGCCACCGTATCGCGCGCCCTCAACAAAAGCGGTCCCGTGAAGGAGGCGACCCGTGCGCGCATCCTTCAGCTGGCCGGCGAATACCAGTACACCCCCAATCCCATCGCCCGCTCGCTCTCGACACAAAAGACCGATACCATCGGACTGATCCTGCCCGAGATGGCCGATGAATTCTTTATGGACATCATTCGCGGCATCGATGAAGAGGCCTACCGGGCGAACCGCTTCCTGCTCGTCTCCAGCTTCCATACCCAGCGCGATATCGCCGCCACCCTGCTCGAATTTATGAGCAGCGGCCGGGTGGACGGGGTCATCCTAATGGCACCGGAGGGGAAGAACGGGCTTGTCGAGACCCTGCGCCGCAGCCGCCGCCCCCTCGTCCTGCTCAATCCCCCCGGCAATGCGCAGGAGTTCGTCTACTTCAAGATCAACAACTTTCAGGGAGCCTACGCCATCGTCGAACACCTCTTCGGCCACGGCTATCACCGCATCGGCATGATCACCGGCCCCAATGGCAACATCGACGCCGACGAGCGCCTGAACGGCTGCCTGGAGGCGGGGCGGCAGCATGACCTGCCCATCGCCCCCTCCTTCATCATGCCCGGCGATTTCAGCGCCCGTTCCGGGTATTACGCCTTTATGCGCCTGATGAGCCAGATGGAAAAGCCGGAGGCGGTCTTTGCCGCCAACGATATGATGGCCATGGGCGCCTACCAGGCGGCCCGCAGCCTCAATCTGCGTATCCCCCAGGATATCGCCCTGGCCGGCTTCGATGACATTTTTCTCAGCCAGCTGCTCACCCCGCGTCTGACCACCGTGCACGTGCCCATCGTCGAACTCGGCAGCAAGGCGGTCCGCTATCTGCTGCAGATGATTAACGGCGAGGTCGACCCGTCGGCGCCCTATCATGAGGAGCTGACGGCGGGACTGGTGATCGGGGGCTCCTGCGGCTGCGAATCGGTGGCTGCCGCCGTACCGCTCTGAGCCTGTCGACGCGGGAGGTGGAGCACAAAGCGCCACCGCACTTTCTTTCATCGGCGCCGGTTCCCCCCCTGTGACGGGCCGATTCTCCGGCCCGCGTGCCAGCCACCACGCGGGCTTTATTATGCCTGCACCAGGGGGGAGGGGCTCTTAAAAAATCAAAAAAGAGTGTTGATTTGTTACAAAAAAAGGAATATATTTACGAGTTATTTTTCCAATAAAAATAATTGATATTCGGATCGGATCACGAATTTCCAGGCGACCCCGTCAGCTCTTAAAGCGCCGGACCGGAACAGGCAGAAGGGCATTGTGAGGCCATGAAAAAAATCATCACGGGCGATTACCGGCTGGTCAAGAACCTCAACAGCCACATCGTCCTCAATCTCATCCGGACGCGCGGGCCCATCTATGGTGCGGATCTGGCCAAAATCACCGGCATGCGCCCTTCGACGATCATGAGCATCCTCCGCAACCTGGAAAAGAAGGGATTGATCTTCAAGTCGGGAACCGGCGCTTCCTCGGTGCAGGGGGGACGCAAGCCCACCCTCTGGGAGATCTGCGGCAATTACGGCTACATCATCGGCCTGCAGATCGAGCTCAACGAGGTGCACGGGGTGCTCATCGACCTCAACTCCCATGTGCTCGCGCGCAGCGCCCTGCCCGTCGAGGGCAAGCTGACCCTGGAGGATCTCCAGTCCTACATCTTCCGCATCGTTGATACCCTGCTCACCCCCCAGAAGATCAGCCGCAAGAACCTGCTCGGCATGGGCATCGGGGTCTCGGGGCTGGTCGATTACCGCAACGGGGTGATCGTCAACACCGCCCTGATGGGCAAGGTTCCGGTCTCCCTCAAGGCGGCCCTGGATAAACACTACGATTTTCCCATCCTCGTCGAGAATGACGCCAATGCCGCCGCCATGTGCGAAAAGTGGTATGGCAAAGGCAAGAATATCAGCGATCTGATCTATATGCTGCTGGTCATGGACCAGCATGTTTTCGGGGTGGGCTACGGCCTTTACCTCGAGGATCAGATCTATCGCGGGGCGCACATGTTCGCCGGTGAGACCGCGCCCCAGCCGATCTCGATCAAGCAGATGCTCGAAAAGGTGGCGCCGGAGTACGGGGGGGAGGTGCTGCTCAACGGCCGCTCCCTGCCCAAGGAGCGGGTGACCCTGCAGGACCTCATTGACGCGGCCCTGAACCACGACTCCCTGGCCATTCGCTATTTCCAGGAGCTGGCCAAGATCGTCGCCCGGGAGCTGGCGCACATCATCAATCTGCTCGATCCCGAGATGATCCTGCTCGGCGGAGAGGTGAGCAAGGTGGGCGATCTGCTCCTGAATGCCGTGCGCAGCGAGCTCAAGGCGGATGCCCGGGCTCGGGTGAGCAATGATCTCGATGTCAAGATCGAGACCTCGACGGTGGTGGATGCGGTGGCGATGGGGGCGACGACGCTGATTCTGCAGAACATTTTCAAGAGTCCGGTGCTGCAGGCGAAGAATTATCTGTAAGGCGGGGCAGGTGTGCGGGACGCCCGGGTTGCACCGGGCGTTTTTGACGCCCTTTCTATTTTTTACAACAAAAAAACTAACAACATATCAAGGGAGGAAGCGATGCAGCGCCATCCCGCCAATCCGGTGGTCACCCGCCAGCACGTGCCGGCCGGCACCCCCCACCTGACCGACGTCTCCTCGGTCTTCAATCCCGGCGCCATCCAGTTTCACGACCAGACCATCCTCCTCCTCCGCGTCCAGAACCGCGGCCGCGAAACCTTCACCCTCACCGCCCGCAGCCGCGACGGCCTCCATTTCACCCTCTCCACACCGGAGATCCGCTTCCGCGGTATGGAAAAGCTCGAGGAGCGCATCTATCACTGCTATGACATGCGCATCACCCCCCTCGAGGGCCGCTATTATATCATGTTCGCCATGGACATGGAGGAGGGCTGCCGCCTCGGCCTCGCCGTCACCGACGATTTTGAAACCTTCGAGTTCCTCGGCATCACCAGCGGCGGCGACACCCGCAACGGGGTGCTCTTTCCCGAACGCTTCAACGGCCTCTATCTCCGCCTCGAGCGTCCCAACCGCGTCCAGCTCGCCGGAGGACCCGCCAGCGGCAGCACCATCATCCTCTCCGGTTCCTCCGATCTCCTCGAATGGAGTCCTGTCGGCGAGGTGGCCTCCGGGCGCTTTCATTACTGGGATGAACTCATCGGCGGCGGCCCGCCCCCGGTCAAGACCCGCGCCGGCTGGCTGGCCCTCTATCACGGCGTCGCCACCCACTTCGCCAGCGCCAACATCTATCAGGCCGGGGTGATGCTCCTCGATCTGCTGGACCCCTGCAAGGTGCTCGCACGCAGCCGCTACAACATGCTCGAGCCGCGCGAGAGCTGGGAGCTCACCGGCCAGGTCCCCAACGTCGTTTTCCCCTCCGGCCTGATCGTCGAGGAGTATGACGACCAGGGCTTCGCCCGTTTCGACTCGCCCTTCCGCCTTTACTACGGCGCGGCTGATACCGTGGTGGGGCTCTTCACCGGCAGGGTCTCCGAACTCATCGAGGCCGCCACGGCCTGACATCCATGGTTCTTCAAGGAGGCGTGCATTGAGATCCGCAGCTTTGTTCCGTCCCGTTCTTCGCGCCCGGTTCGCTCTCCTGGCGCTCATCCTCACCCTTGTCATCGCCCCCGGCTGCCAGCGCGGGCCGGCTCCGGTCGACCGCGCCGCCCTGGCCGAGGAGGTGAAAACCGAGTTCCTCCACGCCTGGCAGGGCTACAAGGCCCACGCCTGGGGCCATGACGAACTCTTGCCCCTCAGCGCGGGATATCGCGACTGGCACAGCGTCTCCCTGCTCATGACTCCGGTCGATGCCTACGACACCATGCTGTTAATGGGGCTCACTGCCGAAGCGGCCGAGGCGAAAAAACTCATCCTCGACAGCCTCGACTTTGACCACGATATCACCGTCAAGAATTTCGAAATCACCATCCGGACGCTCGGGGGGCTGCTCTCCGCCTACCAGCTCGACGGCGATCCCCGCTTTCTCGCCCTGGCGCAGGAGCTGGGCGACCGCCTGCTCCCCGTCTTCAATTCCCCCACCGGCATGCCCTACACCTTCGTCAATCTCAAAACCGGCGCAGTGAGCGGGCCGGTCTCCAATCCGGCCGAAATCGGCACCCTGCTGCTTGAGTTCGGCACTCTCAGCAAACTGACCGGCCAAAAGCGCTACTACAACAAGGCCAAGATCGCCCTGGTCCAGCTCTTCAACCGCCGCTCCGATCTCGGCCTGGTCGGCACCACCATTAACGTCGAGACCGGCGAGTGGGGGGATACCTCCAGCCACATCAGCGGCATGATCGACTCCTACTATGAGTATCTCTTCAAGGGCTGGAAGCTCTTCGGGGACGGCGACTGCAAGCTCATGTTCGATTCGAGCATGGTCGCCGTCAACCGCTACCTCGCCGACGAGGTCGAGGGGTGTCTCTGGTACGGCCGCGCCGACATGAACAGCGGCGCCAGGGGGCTGCGCCTTTTCGGCAGCCTCGACGCCTTCATGCCCGGCCTGCTCATCTATGCCGGCGACCGCAGCCGCGCCGAAAAGCTGCAGGACTCCTGCTACCGCCTCTGGATGCTGCACGGCATCGAACCCGAGATGCTCGACTATGGCAAAATGGAGGTGACGGCCGCCAATTACGAGCTGCGGCCCGAGAACATCGAATCTGCCTGGTACCTCCACCGCTTCACCGGCGAGGACAAGTATCTCGCCATGGGCCGGGACTATTTTGTCTCCCTGCGCACCCACTGCCGCACCGAACACGGCTACGCCGCTCTCGCCAGCGTCATCACCAAAGAGAAGAAGGATTCCCAGGAGAGCTTTTTCCTCACCGAGACCCTGAAGTACCTCTATCTGCTCTTCGCGCCGGTGGAGATCGATCTCGACCAGACCGTCTTCAATACCGAGGCCCATCCTCTCAAGCGAACCTGGCCCCCGGATCCCGTCTATTGAGCGTACCACTTTGACACCTGTACACCAGAAAAGGAAATGTATCATGGCCAAATACCTGACGGCCGCACTCCTCTGCCTGATTCTCACCGCAGCCCCGCTGCTGGGTCAGACCACCGGCAAGATCGCCGGCAGGGTCTCCGATCTCACCAGCGGGGAAACCCTCACCGGCGCCAACATCCTCCTGGAGGGGACCAGCCGCGGTGCCACGGCGGACATCAACGGTGAATTCTTCATCATCAACCTCGAGCCCGGCACCTACACCGTGCGCGTCTCGATGGTCGGCTACGAGACCCTGCGCATGCAGAACGTGCGTGTCTCGGTCAACCGCACCTTCGAGCTCACCGCCAAACTCAAGAGCACCGTCATCAGCGGCCAGGAGGTCACTGTCGTCGCCGACCGCGTCGCGGTCAAGAAGGACCAGACCAGTTCGGTGCGCAACGTCTCCTCCACCCAGATGGATATCCTGCCCACCGAATCGGTGAGCGCGGTGGTCGCCATGCAGCCGGGCGTGGTGCTCGGCCATTTCCGCGGCGGCCGCAGCGATGAGGTCACCTATCTCATCGACGGCATGCAGGTGGACGAATCCTACGGCCGCGGCGGCCGCACCGTCAACGTCGAAAAAGACGTCGTCGAGGACCTCGAGGTCATCACCGGCATCTTCAGCGCCAAATATGGCAACGCCATGAGCGGCGTGGTCAACGCCGTCACCAAGGACGGCGGCCGCAAATTCCATGGCTCCGCCTCTCTCGGCCTCGGCAACTATCTCACCCCCCACAAGGATATCTTTATCGGGCTCCAGGACACCGATTTCACCCGCCGTCAGGACTACCAGTTCGCCCTCAACGGCCCGATCATCGGCGACCGATTCACCTTCGCCACCAATGTGCGCTACCAGAACAACAAGGGGCACCTCAACGGCATCCGCCGCTTCCTGCCCGACGATTACAGCGACTTCACCTCCTCCGACTCGAGCCAGTGGTACACCGAGCACAGCGGCGACAACGCCTACGTGGCCATGAATACCGCCAAAAACCTCAATGTCTGGGGCAAGCTCACCATGCGGCCGAGTTCCAGGATCAAGACCTCCCTGCAGTACATCCTCAACGACGATGAGGGGCAGGGCTACAGCCACAGCATGAAATACAATCCTGACGGCCGCTCCACCGGCTATCACACCTCCCACCTGGCCTCGCTGCAGTGGAACCACATGCTCTCGGACAAGGCCTTTTACGAACTCAAGGGCTCCTACGTCTCCGACAACAATGCCAGCTATATGTTCAAGGATCCCTACGACAGCCGCTACATCCACGACCTCTACAGCCGCAGCGAGGGGCCGGGCTTTTCCACCGGCGGCCAAAGCAAGGGCCACAGCGAACGCACCCTCGAGGACTATACCGGCAAGGGCGATTTTGTCTGGCAGCTCCATCCCCAGCACAGCATCGAGGGCGGCGCGCAGTACTCCCAAAAAGTGCTCGAGAACGAGTGGTTCACCATCCGCAACAAGTATTACGGCACCGCCTTCGAGACCCTCTGGGACGTCGATCCCGAGACCGGCAAGCGCCGCTATCTCTTTTACGAACCGATGGTCATGCCCGACTCGACCCTCTATCATGAGTACTACAAGGTCAAACCGGTCGAATTCAGCGCCTATCTCCAGGACAAGATGGAGTTCGCCGAGATGGTGATCAATCTGGGGCTCCGCCTCGACTATTTCGACCCCAAAATCACCTATCCTTCGCAGTGGCGCAATCCCTCCAACCAGCTCAGCTTCCCCGGTGATCCCGAGCGCATGAGCCACCCCGTCGAGGCCGACCCCAAGTATCAGATCAGTCCGCGTCTGGGCATCTCCTACCAGCTTGGCAAGACCGCCCTGCTGCGCTTCGGCTACGGCCACTTTCTGCAAATGCCCCCGCTCTATGCGATGTATGACAATTACGCGCGCCTGGTCCCCCCGGGCGATTATTCGACCACCATGGGCAACCCCCAGGTCAACGCCCAGAAGACCATCCAGTATGAGGTCGGGCTCTGGCAGGAGTTGATGCCCGACATGAGCCTCGAGGTGGCGCTTTTTTACCGTGATATCTACGATCTGCTCAGCGCCAGGATCATCACCACCTACAACCAGATCCGCTACGGCCTCTACAGCAACAAGGATTACGCCAATGCGCGCGGCCTCGAGCTCAAGTATGAGTACATCGCCGGGCGTCTTTCGGTGGTGGCCAACTATACCCTGCAGTTCAGCCGCGGCAACGCCGACACCCCCACCAGCACCTTCAGCCGCGCCGGTTCGCAGCGAGATCCAGTCAACAAGCTCATCCCGATGAGCTGGGATCAGCGCCACACCGCCAACGTCACCGTGGGCTATTCCATGCCCCGCTATGGCGCCACCATGACGGTCTATTATAACTCGGGTTCACCCTATACCTGGAGTCCCCTCGCGGACAGCCCGCTTTCGCGGGTCAACCTCTTTCCCAACAACGAGCATATCCCCAGCAGCCTCAGCGCCGACCTGAGCGGCTATGCCGATCTCTTCCGTTTCGCCGGAATGAAGATGCGCGCCACCCTGCTGGTCTACAATCTCTTTGACCAGCTCAACGATTCCTGGGTCAATGGCAATACCGGGCGCGCCTACACGGCGATCATCCGCGAAACCGACCTTGCCAGCCATCGCAGCGATTTCAACACCTACGAGGACCGCATCCACGACCCGACCATGTACAGCACCCCGCGTCTGGTCAAGCTCGGCCTCGAGATGGTTTTTTAGGTCAGGAGAGAGGGATATCATGCATATACGAGGAAAATCTGTGATGAAATCTACGCCTGTAGCCTGCTTCCTGCTATTGCTTGTTATCATTCCGGCTCTGCTGATGGGGCAGGGGCGCAAATACGAGGGTCCGGATGATCCGGCCGGCGACATCGCCGCCATCCGCGAGGGCTGGATGAACGGCAACCGCGTGCTGCTCTATTTCAAGAACACCACCGAGCTGGCCAACTGGCCCAACTTTGACCAGTCGAAATGGCCCAATGACTACACCGGCACCGGCATGCATGACGGCATCGCCCTCTGGATCGTCGCCAGGGTGCATATGGCGGACGGATCCACCCCCGTCACGGATCCGGCCGAAATCGCCAGCCGCAGCGATTTGCAGGAGCTTTATTTCTGTCAGACCAGCTATCGCATGGGCATGGACCACTCCAAGGACGGCCTCATCCGCTGGGGGCTCTATCCGGTTTTCGGCTATTTCAATGAGAGCAGCGAATATCCGGCGATGAGCAACCGCGAGGATTCCTGGCCTGCAGCGGGCTGGCCCTCGGCGGGCTCCACCCTCAAGTGGCCCGGCGAATGGGACGGCCGTTTCGGTCGCGGGGTCAAGTACGCCGACCTTGAGACCTATTTCGTCGCCAACGACGCCCAGGATCTCGAGTATGTTCAACCCGATGCCCCGCTCAAGTACTACCCGCGCCCGGGCGTCAAGATCGGCGATAACGATCCGGATGTCACCATCCAGAAGGGCGAGCCCTGGGGCGGTCTCGGCATCCGCGTCAAGGTGCGCGGCTACCAGTGGAACAATCCCCAGACCCGCGACGCCATCTTTTGGGAATATGATATCTCCAATATCTCCGACCATGACCTCGCCGACGTCGCTTTCGGCTACCTTCTCGACGCCGGCATCGGCCATCGCGGCGATCAGGGCGAAACGGACGACATCGGCTTTTTCGACAAGTACGAAGACATCTCCTACTCCTGGGACTATGACGGCATCGGCATCGGCGGCATCCGCACCGGCATTATGGGCATGGCCTTCCTCGAAAGTCCCGGCCGCTGGAACGACGGCATCGACAGCGATGACGACGGCCTCGTTGATGAGAAACGCGACAATGTCGCCACCCGCCTCATCGGCCCGACCGAGGGGATCAGCGACATGGCCAAGTTCCTGACCTGGTACGGCCTGGCCGAAGAGCAGCTCAAAACCCACTGGGATGCCGATGAGGACCAGGACTGGCAGGACGGCACCGATGCCAACAACAACGGCGTCTACGACATCGGTGAGGATTTCGGCAATGACATCGGCACCGACGGTGTCGCCCCCACCGATCTCAACTATACCGGCCCGGATGCGGATGGAAGCGAATGCAACCACAAGCCCGATTTCGTCGAGGGCCTCGGCTGCGAACCCAACTTTGGCCTCACCGATATCTCCGAATCGGACATGATCGGCCTTACCGGCTTCCAGATGCTCCACCATCCCCAGGAGAATGAGCCCCCCTTCTCGGCCTTCGACAAGGAGGCCTATGAGCAGATCGCCTCACCGCGCCTCGAGGAGTATTTCGGCGAGCTGGCCAACCTGGTCATGACCTTCGGCTCGGGCACCTTCCGGCTGCCCCGCGGGCTGACCGAACGCATCTCCATGGCCGAACTCCACTCCTACGAAGAGCTTTCCGGCCTCAACTCCCCGGGCCATCTCGCCCCCTCGCTCTTCGAGAAGAAGCGCATTGTCCAGTTCATCTACGAAAGCGACTACCGCTTCGCCCAGCCCCCGATCATGCCGCTGCTCAAGGCCACTGCGGGCGATGGCAAGGTGATCCTGACCTGGGATAATTTCTCCGACCGCTATACCCGCGAGCCCATGCTCAAGGGCGCCAATGACTTTGAGGGCTACAAGCTTTACAAGGCGACCGACAAGTACTTTTCCGACGCCGAGAAGCTTACTGATATGTACGGTAACCCGATCGGCAAGCTGCCGATGTTCCAGTGCGACCTTATTGACGGCATCAAGGGCGCGGCCGAATTCGCCAATATCAACGGCGAGCTCTTTTACCTCGGCAAGGACAGCGGCGTCCAGCACTACTATGTGGATACCGAGGTCCAGAACGGCCGCACCTACTATTACGGCCTCTCCGCCTATGACTACGGCATCAGCGGCCTGGAGGTCGCGATCATGCCGGCGGAGAACAACATCGTCATCGATCTCGATGAGGCCGAAGAGATCCGCTTCACCGGCCAGAACGTCGCTATTGTCGTCCCCGAGGTTCAGGCCGCCGGCTATCAGGCGCCCCAGATCGACGCCGGCGGGATGACCCGGATCGAGGGCTGCGGAGAGGTCGCCGTCGATATCCTCGACCACAACAGCATTCATCCGGACCGCACCTACAAGATCAGGTTTCTCGCCGATACCCTCGGCTATGCCCGGCGCAACAAGGGCATGCGCCACCACCTCGATGCCGTAATCGTCAATCGCGGCCTTGAGGTTTGGGACGTCACCGCTGATTCCCTGGTCTATCGCGAAACCCGCGAGGATTATCCCGGCGACCACTTTCTCCACAACGGCAAGACCTACGTCAACGACGGCCAGGAGCTGCGGGAATTCAGCTATTACAATACCGAAGACGAACTGATGACCGACATCTTTCATGGTCTCCAGCTCCGCTTCACCATGCCCACCGACCTCGGCGAGCTCGATCCGGAGCGGACCGGCTGGGTGACCGGCCAGGGCCCCTTGCAGGTGGAGGCCAGCCTCTACGAATCCGACGGCTTTCCCTATCAGTACGACATCGTCTTCTCCAGCGACGATTCCGCCACCGTCTGCAAGCTCAATCAGGGCTCCTACATTTATAACGTCGATGGCCAGACCATGAAGAGCTATCTGCTCGGCCAGGCCTTCAACTTTTATGTCATCAACCGCGCCGCGGTCGATTCGACCGGCCAGTTCGAGCGTCTCGACCTCATCGTCCATGACATCAACCAGAACAAAAAGTTCGACATCTTTGAGGATGCCATCCTCGCCGGCCATACCCTGACGCGCAAGAGCATCTCCGGCAAGCCCCTGGTCTACTGGTCGGGGACCATCTTCAGCATCGACTTTCGCGGCTTTATGAGCGAGGAGGAGCTGCCCAAACCCAACGACGTCTATCGCGTCAGCTTCAAGCGCCCTTTCTCCCCCAAAGACTCACTCATGTTCACCACCCGGCCGGAAGTAGCGGTGGATGTGAGGGAACTCGCCTCCTCCCTGGACGACATTCTGGTGGTCCCCAATCCCTACGTCGCCACCAACGCCATGGAGACGGCGATCTCCAATCCCTTTCTCAATCAGCGCCGCAAACTGATGTTCACCCATCTCCCGGCGCAGTGCACGATCAAGATCTTCACCGCCAGCGGCATCTTTGTCGACGAGATCCAGGTCGACAATCCCCCCGAGCGCGGCATTGTCCACTGGGACATGCTCACCCGCGAGGGGCTGGAGATCGCCGCCGGGATCTACGTCTACCACGTCAAGACCCCGACCGGCGAGGAGAAGCTGGATAAATTTGCCGTGATCAAGTGAGCATCTCCCGGCCGCTCTTGCGGCCGGAGTGCCCCCTGATCTGTGACCGCCGCACCCGTCCCTTGTGAGGGCCGGCTGCGGCATGCGACCGGGAATGACAAACTGAGGTTTCGAGCATGAAAAAAAGTGCCATTATATCCATCCTGCTCATCGGACTGGCCCTCTCCGGCCCGCTGGGTGCGCAGGAGCCCACCCGCATCGGCACCACCGCCGCCAATTTTCTCGAAATCGGCTACGGCACTGCCGGCTCGGCCATGGGCGACGCCTATGTGAGCATGGCCAGGGATCTTTCGGCCCTCTACTGGAACCCCGCCGGACTGGCGGATATGCAGAAAAACCAGGCCCTCTTTGTCTACCAGCCCTGGATCGCCGGCATCAAGACCTCCTTCGCCGGCGTGGGACTCAATCTGCATAATTACGGCACCCTCTCCCTCGGCTTCACCAGCGTCAACTATGGCGACATGAAGGTGACCACCATGGCCATGCAGGAGGGAACCGGCGAGCTTTTCTCCGCCAGCGATATGGCCTTCAGCCTCGCCTATGCGCGCAAGCTGACCAACTGGTTCTCCTTCGGCGGCGCCGCCAAATATATCAACTCCTCGATCTGGCACACCGACGCCTCCGCCATGGCCATCGATCTGGGCGTGATCATCAATACCTACTTCTTCTCGCCCAACGGCCGACGCGAACAGGGGCTGCATATCGGCATGAGCATCTCCAATTACGGCTCCCGCCTGCGCTACGACGGCATCGACCTCATCAATCCGATCGATATCCTCGCGGACGAGAATGGCAATTTCAGCGACGTGCCCGGCCGCTTCCATCTCTCCGAATGGGAACTGCCCCTGATCTTCCGCCTCGGCGCCTCCCTGACGCCATTTTACACCGACCATCACGAGATGATCCTCTCGCTGGATGCCATCCATCCCAATAACAACAACGAGTCGATCAACCTCGGCGCCCAGTACGCCTTCACCTCGGCCGGGTTCGGACGTCTTTTTCTGCGCGGCGGCTACAAGGCGCTCTTCATGAACCGCTCCGAGTTCGGCCCGACCTTCGGCGCCGGTGTCGAGACCTTTTTGCTCGGCAATGCCGGCGTCAAGATCGATTACGCCTGGCGGGACGTCGGTCTGCTCGGCAATATTAACACCTTCGGGGTGATGGTGATGTTTTAAAGAAATGATCTCGCGCAGCGCCGCAGAGCACGCATGGAAAATTCTCACACGGTGGCACAGAGAACGCAGAGAAAACGGAGCTCTCACCAAGCCACCAAGACACAAAGAAATAATAAGATAGCTCCTCTTTGTGTCTTTGTGCCTCCGTGAGAGATCGCTTTTTGTTTTTTTTGCCTTACGCAGAGCTGCAGAGAATGCAAAGAAAATGGAGCTCTCACCAGGCCACAAAGTCACAAAGAAATATATGTTTATGCTCTTCTTTGTGTCTTTGTGCCTCTGTGAGAGATCGCTTTATGTTTTTTTTGCCTTACGCAGAGCTGCAGAGAACGCAGAGAAAACGGAGCTCTCACCAAGCCACAAAGTCACAAATAAATATATGGTTATGATCTTCTTTGTGGCTTTGTGCCTCTGTGAGAAATCGCTTTTTGTATGAATGATAATCTGTACGCAATATTTATGAGGTGAGAATGAAAAAGATTCTCCTCGTAATCCTCCTGCTCGCCGCCAGCGCCCCGGCCCAGGAGCGCTACACCGCGAACTGGAAATCCCTCGACGCCCGGCCGACACCGCAGTGGTACCGCGACGCCAAATTCGGCATCTTTATACACTGGGGTCTCTATTCGGTTCCGGCCTTCACCCGCAAGGGGGGCTATGCCGAATGGTACTGGAACGGCATCGCCGACACCTCCACCTTCCTGCACAAATGGCACCACCGCACCTACGGGGATGACTTTCAGTACCAGGATTTCGCCCCCCTCTTCAAGGCCGAACTCTACCGCCCGGACAAGTGGGCCGAGCTCTTTGAACGCGCCGGCGCCCGCTATGTGGTCCTCACCTCCAAGCACCACGACGGCTTTTGCCTGTGGCCGAACACCCAGAGCTGGAACTGGAACAGCGTCGATGTCGGACCCCACCGCGATCTGCTCGGCGATCTCACCACGGCCGTACGCGCGCGCGGACTGCGCATGGGCTTTTATTACTCCCTGCTCGAATGGTTCAACCCCCTCTACCGCAGTGATATCCACCGCTACGTCGACGAGCACATGCTGCCCCAGCTCAAGGAGGCTGTCAGCCTCTATCAGCCCTCCATCATCTTCTCCGACGGGGAGTGGGATCACGACAGCAAGGTGCTGCGCAGCGAGGAGTTTCTCGCCTGGCTCTACAACGACTCCCCGGCCCCCAGGGATGTGGTGGTCAATGACCGCTGGGGCGGCGAGACCCGCTTCAACCACGGCGGTTATTTCTCGACGGAATATGAGGCGGCGACCAGCGAGCGCTCGGCCGCCTTTCTCGCCCGCGGCTGGGAAGAGTGCCGCGGCATGGGCCGCTCCTTCGGTTTTAACCGCAACGAGGATGTGGAGGACTATCAGACCGCCGAATCCCTCATCCACATGCTGGTCGAGATCGTCAGCCGCGGCGGCAATCTCCTCCTCAACATCGGCCCGGCCGCCGACGGCACCATTCCGGTGATCATGCAGGAGCGGCTGCTGCAGATGGGCGAATGGCTCAGGGTCAACGGCGAAGCCATCTATGGCAGCCGCATCAACCGCACCACCGGTGAGGGGGATTCGGTGCGCTTTACCCGCAGCGGTGACGGCCGCTGGCTCTATGCCATTTGCCTGCGCCATCCCGGCGCGCAGCTGCGCCTGCGCACCGTCGAGGCCATGCCCGGCAGCGCGGTGCGGCTGCTGGGGCTCGACCGCGATCTGGATTGGCGGCAGGAGGAGGGCGAGCTGGTCGTCAATCTGCCGGCCGGGACGATCCATCGCATGCCCCGCGATCATGCCTGGGTTTTCCGGATCCAGGCCCGCCCCTACGTCGAACGGCCGCTCATTCAGTCCGCCTCTTTTATCAGCATCGACAAGCCCCTGCGCGTCACCCTCGCCGCCGAACCGGCCGATGCGCAAATCCGCTACACCCTGGATGGTGCAGAGCCGACCCCGGCGAGCCCCCTCTGCACTGCACCCCTGCGCATCGACCGCAGCGGCCTGCTGCGCGTGCGCGCCTTCCGCGACGGCTATGCCCCCAGCCTGACCGTGGAGCAGCAGATCAGTGTCCTCAGCAGCAGCGAGAACGGCCTCACCTGCCGCTATTACGAGGGGGAGTGGGAGCAGTTACCCGATTTCGACGCGCTCAAGCCGGTGCGCGAACTTCGGGCCTGGGATTTCTCTTTCGCCCCCGTCATCAAGCGCGAGGAGAACTTCTCCGTTGTCTTTGACGGTTTTCTCCGCATCGACCGCCCCGGGCTCTACACCTTTTTCACCCGCTCCGACGACGGCTCGCGCCTCTGGATTGACGGCCGTCTCGTCGTCGACAACGACGGCCTGCACGGCGCCCGCGAGGCCCAGGGCAAGATCGAACTGGCGCCCGGCCGCCATGCCCTGCGCGTGGGCTTTCTCGAGAAGGGAGGCCAGGAACTGCTGCAGGTCTCCTTCGAGGGGCCGGAGCTGTTGAAACAGCCCCTGCCGCCCTCGCTGCTTTATTACAAAAGGTAGGAGATCATCGCCTATAGCGCCGAAGCCGTCCGGCCGTGATGACGACGAACCGCATGCTGCCCCGCACTCCGCAGATGCCCCTTCAGTGACAGGAGAGATATGAAACGTTTGATGATATGCGCCGCCGCCCTCGCCCTGGCGGCGAACAGCTTCGCCCAGAGCCGCGGCATCCCCGCAGTCGAGCCCCTCACCGCCTGGCAGGTGGCCGATGTCGCCACCGACTACCGGCCGGCTCCCCCTGCGCCCGGAATCGCCCCCGCGGCAGGACTTGTCAAGGGCAGCACAGCCGACTATGTGCTGCTCGACCAAATCACCATCGCTGACTATGTCATGCCGGGTGAGCGCTGGGCGGTTGCCTTTGACCCCGCCCGCCGCAGCCTGAGGCTGCACACGCCGGCTGCCGCGGCGCGGTTGAACGAGGCAGCCATTGCCGCCATTGAGCGCGCCCCGGACTGGCTGGAGCAGGATCTGCGCCTCACTTTTACCCTGCTCACCCCGGAATTTCAGACCCTCTGGGCCAACGGCATCCTCGAGGCGGAGGAGCCCTGCATCGATGAAGTCGCCTTCGCCGTCGCCCACTCCTCACCCCAGTACCTGATGTCCGGCTACGGCTCGCCCGGGCTTTTCCTCGAGAATGCCCGCTCGATCTACGCCAACGACGCCGTGCTGGATTATGTCGAGGTGGTCGACCACGGCACCTCGGCCGGCGACCCCGATTATTATACCACCACCCGCTACAAGACCCTGCGCAGCGGCAGCCTGGTCGAGGTCACCGCCCCGCGCGATATCTATTACTGGTATATTGTCTATCCGCGTGCCACCAGCGAAATCCCGGCCTATGTCGACCCCGCCATCTCCGAGAGCAACTCCCTGCGCAACAACAACATTGCGGCCCCGCCCGCCGGGGTTTTCTGGCGCGATTTTCTCCTCAACCACGCCGATGAGGGCTATCCCCTCCTCCGCGATCAGCTCAAGGGCTGCAAGGCCCTCTTCGACGGCACCCGCGGCAAACCCGAGGCCAAAGCCACTGCCCTCGGGCGCCTCAACACCTGGATGGAACAGACCCTCGCCTTCGACTCGAAGGAGGAGCGCCCCCACCAGCCGGTGCGCATCTATCGCGTCCATATGGGGCGCTGCGGCGAGTGGTCCGATCTGCGCAACGCCGCCGCCCGCGCCGCCCTCATCCCCTGCACCAGCGTCGCCTCCTACTCCACCGACCATGTCTGGAATGAATTCTGGGACGGCCAGTGGTACCACTGGGATAACGAGACCAATTACCCTCTCATGTACTACCTGAGCTGGGGCAAGGTTTTCGGCACGGTCTTTGAGATCCGCAGCGACGGCGCCCTGACCTCGGTTACCAACCGCTATACCCGCGGCATCTGCTATATCGATCTCTATGTCACCGACAGCGCCGGCCGGCCGGTCGACGGCGCCGAAGTCAACCTCTACACCAAAGATCCCACCAGCGGGGAGCTGTGGTGGGATATGTATGCCCTCACCGATGACAAGGGCCAGTGCACCTTCGTGGTCGGCAAGGACCGCAGCTATTATGCCGCGATCACCTCGGCGATCGGCAGCCATCCCGCCCGCGCAGGCAGCGTGGTGGAGATCGTCGCCAACGCAGTCAGCGGCACCGATTACAGCAAAAAGATCAAGATGACCCAGACCAAACCGGCTCCGAAATGGACTCCTGCAGCACCCCCGGCCGACAGCGGCGAGGACTATTATCTCGAGGCCGAGTTCAGCGCCCCGGCTGCGCTCCTCAACGGCGCCATCCGCTTCGATGACGTCCGCCTCGGCTCCCAGCTCTACCAGTTCGATTACGACGGCAGCATCGATTTCTATTTCGCCGACTCGGCCAATTATGCAGCCGCCTCTGCCGGCAGCCCCTTCGCCACTGTCGGGCTGCTGCCCGACTCGCTCGAAGGAACCGGCTGGCTCTCGCTGCCCGCGGGGCAGCCATGGCACGCCGTTTTCGGCAACGAACAGAACAACCGCAATGTGGCACAGCTCTCGGCCACAGTGAGGCTCTTCGCCCGCGCCGCGGCCATCAATCAGCAGACCCTGGCCTGCAGCGCCGGCTGGAACTGGATCGCTTTTAACGTCGCCCCCGCCTCGACGGCGGTGGCCGAACTGCTCGCCCCCCTTGGCAGCAACGGGCTCAGGATCAGATCAGCACAGGGCGAGGCGGTGAATGAAACGGGCAAGGGCTGGCAGGGCAGCCTGCAGAATCTGGAGGCTGGCAAGGGCTATCTGCTCCAGCTCGGTTCGGCGCAGGAGCTCTCCTTGGCGGCGCCGCTCCTCCCGGTTGAGCAGCCGATCCCGCTCGAGAAGGGATGGAACTGGATCGCCTATCTCGCCCACGCCGGGCTTCCGTTGGCCGAGGCCCTCGCCCCGGTCACGGACAAGCTCTATCAGATCAAGGGTCAGCAGCACTCGGCCATGTATGTGGAGGGGAGATGGATCGGCGACCTCGAGCGCCTCGAACCCGGCCGCATGTACAAGATCAATATGACCGCCCCGGCCGCCCTGAGCTGGCCCAATCCCCAGCCCGTCCTCGCCAGGGCCGCCGCCGCAGCCGAGGAGGTCATGACTGGAACCGCCGGTAACATGGTCGTGATCGCTCGCATCACCAGCGGCCACTCCTTCTGGAAGGCGATCGTCGTCGACGATCAGGGCAACACGCGCGGCTGCGGCGTGCCCATCCCCGGGACCGGCCTCTACTACTTCACCATCGTCGGCGACGTGGAGAAAGAAAACCTCTCGGTCGATCTGCGCGTCAGCCCGACCGGTTGGCAGACCAGATGCGTACAAAAGATCACCTTCAGGGACAACGCCACCCTCGGCAGCCTGACGGCGCCTCTCCACCTGTCGGACAGTGCGGTCACCTTCCGGCTCGGACAAAACTATCCCAATCCCTTCAACAGCGGGACGAGCCTGAACTACAGCCTCGCCGAACCGGGAGAGGCCCGGCTGGTGATCTACAACGCCCTGGGCCGCCAGGTGCGGGTGCTCCTGGATGGAGCCCAGCCGGCGGGCGAGGGCACAGCCGCCTGGGACGGCAGGGATGAGTACGGCCGCCCCGCTGCAGCGGGCATCTACTTTGTCCAGCTCTCTTCCGGGGGATCGCGCCAGAGCATGAAAATGCTCCTGCTGCATTGAGGCCGGCGGCCATCTCCCGGTGGACAGGAGCAAATTTTGCTTGCTATTTTCTCCGGGAAAGCGTATTCTTGGCAACATAAACCGGAGAATCAGATGAATAGAAAACGGCTTTTCCCCCTCCTGGTGGTCCTGGCACTCATCTCCACCGCCGGCGCTCAGGAGCTGACCGGCAGCTGGCAGGGCGCTCTGGAGGTCATGGGCGCCAAACTCCGCCTCGTCTTCCACTTTGAAAAGAGCGACAGCGGCTGGACGGCCCTGCTCGACAGCCCGGACCAGGGCGCCAAGGGTATCCCCTGCGGTCAGGTCCGCACTCCCGCCGACTCCCTCATCGTCGAGGTCCCGGTCGTCCACGGCTCTTATCTTGCGCTCTACAGCCCCGACAGCCTCCGCTACGATGGCGTCTGGCGGCAGGGGGGACTCGAATTACCCCTCCAGCTTGTCAAAAGCGACCAGCCCGTCCAGATGAACCGCCCCCAGGAGCCCAGGCCACCCTTCCCTTACCGCAGCGAAGAGGTGACCATCCCCAACAAGCGTGCAGGCCTCACCCTTGCCGGCACCCTGACCCTGCCGGAAGGGGAGGGGCGTCATCCGGCTGTCATCCTCATCACCGGTTCGGGCGCGCAAAACCGCGATGAGGCGATCATGGGCCACCGGCCCTTCTGGGTCATCGCCGACCACCTCAGCCGCAGCGGCTTTGCGGTGCTGCGCTGCGATGACCGCGGCACGGGCGCCTCGACCGGAGACATCGCGTCCGCCACCAGCCTGGATTTTGCCGGCGATGTGGCCGCCCAGGTCGACGCCCTCGTCCGGCGCCCCGATATCGACAAAAAGCGCATTATCCTCGCCGGCCACAGCGAGGGCGGGCTGATCGCCCCGATGGTTGCCGCAAAGAACAAAAAGATCGCCGGCATCATCCTTCTCGCCGGGCCGGGGGTGACCGGGGAAAAGATCATGCTCGCCCAGGGCGAACTCATCGGCCGCGCCGCTGGTCAGGATGAAGCGACTGTGAAGCAGAATCGCCGTATTCAGGAGATTCTCTTTGCGATCATGAAGGAGGGAGGAGAGGGACTCGAAGAGAAACTGCGCGCGGCCATGGCCGCCCAGCGCAGTGAAATGAGCGCATCCGAGCAGGCCGCCATGACCGACCAGTTGATCGATATGCAGGTCAAGCAGCTGGCCTCGCCCTGGTTTCGCTTCTTCCTGACCCACGACCCCGCGCCGGTGCTGCGCAAGGTCAAATGCCCGGTGTTGGCCCTCAACGGCGAACTGGATCTGCAGGTCCCGCCGGATGAAAACCTCGCCGCCATTGCCTCGGCCCTTCATGCCGGCGGCAACAAACGCTTCGAGATCCACAAGCTCTCCGGCCTGAACCATCTCTTCCAGACCGCAAAGACCGGCGGGGTGGACGAATACAGCCTCATCGAGGAGACTTTTTCACCGCGCGCGCTTGAGCTGATGACCAACTGGCTGGCCAGGGATTTTTATCCTCTCATGCCTTGAGGGGCATCGGCAGGGGCTCCTCATGGCCCGGCATGGCGGGATAATCAGGATAACCAATATCATCGGCCAGATCGGCGATGGCGACCGGCCGACCATCGGCGATGGAGCGATTGGCGGCGATGCCGGTGAGGCATGACCAGGCCCCGCTGCGCTGGTCGGCCGCGCGCAGGTATTTGTCGGCCTGACGGACAGGCGAAAAGAGATCGGCCAGCATCACCGCGTCGCCGCCGCCGTGGCCGCCCTCGCCCGTCCAGACCTCAACTTCATAAGCGGGCTCGCGCAGGGGATAGATGCGGATGTAGGTGCCATCCCCCTTAAGCGCGCCGGGCACCGTGCCATCCCCCAACAGATAGACCCTCTCCTCCGCCTTGTGTTCCAGCCGCCCTTTCGTCCCGTTAAAGATCACATAATAGCCCTCCCAGGCGTTGAAGGCGTTGAGGGAGTAGGCCATGGTGACCTGGTTGTCGTAGCGCACGAGCACGTTCATGGTGTCCTCGATGTCGATGCCGGGCCTAAAGACGCAGCGGTCACGGAAATAGCCATCGTAGTGCTCGTTGTCGAGATAGAGCTCCTTGAGGTTTTTGTTTTTCTCGAGGTCGAGTTCAAAGGCGCACTGGACCTTTTCGGGGCAGGTATGGCAGCGTTCATGCGCGCCGCTCAGTCCGATGCGTTTGGCCATCGCCGGGGTGTAGAACTCTCTCTTGCCGGTGGCGAAGACCGAGACCGGGACCGCAGATAGCCACCAGTTGATGAGGTCAAAATGGTGGGTGGCCTTGTGCACCATCAGTCCGCCGGAATTCTTTTTCTGGCTGTGCCAGCGGCGGAAATAGTCGGTGCCGTGATGGGTATTGAGCATCCAGTGAAAATCGACCGAGAGGATGTCGCCGATGGCCCCCTGCATGAGCAGCTCCTTGACCTGGGTGCGCGGCGGTGAGTAGCGGTAATTGAAGGCGGTCGTGCATTTCCTGCCGCTGCGGCGCACCGCCTTGAGGATGGCGCGGCACCTGGCGTCGTCGGTGGTCATCGGCTTTTCGGTGATGACGTCGCAGCCCAGTTCGAGGGCGCGGACGATGTACTGGTGATGAAAGCCGTCCACCGTCGTGACGATGACCACATCCGGCCGGGTCTCTGAGATCATGCGGTCGAAATCGGCGGCGGCGTAGATTGGCGGTGCCGGCTGGCCGAGGGAGAGGGCGAAGCGCTGCGCCCTCTCAAGGCGGCCACGGTTGGTGTCGCAGTAGCCGGTCATCCCGCAGCTGCCGGCAAAGGTTTTCAGTACCGCCTCCTGGTACATATAGGAGCGCGAGCCGGTGCCAACGATGGCGTAGCGTTTTTTGCGCTCCCCCTGCGCACGCAGGGTCTCCGCCCCCGTCAGCATGATCCCGGCTCCACTCAGGGCGGCGGTCTGGATGAATTCGCGGCGTGTGAATTTCATCGGCATGCTCTCCTTGTTGGATCCTCTCTCTGCCCGGCTCCTGATACGGCCGGCGCACTTGTTCCCGATCGGCAGGTCTCGCTCTTATGGTCCGCCTTCTTTTCCGGAAGGCCGCTGAAATACTATTGGGCGAAGGGCAGCTCGATGTAGAGCTTGCCCAGTTCCGACAGCTCGCCATCGTTGGGCGTGAAAAGGTAGGTGAAGTGGCGGTCCGGGAAATCGCCCCGGCCGTAGAACCAGGCGTAGCGGTAGACATCCGCCCGGTTCTCGCAGATCGTCACCATCTCGGTCATCTGCTGCTTCTGTTTGGCGTAGGAGTTGATCTGTGCGTTCCAGTTGGCCATCTCGGTGACCCAGATTTTTTTATTATATTTTTTCAACCGGTCCAGCTGCGCATTCAGGCCGTAATCATACCAGTGAAAGGCGAGATAGTCGATCTGCGGTTCCCTGCCGCTGTTGGCGGTTTTGTAAGCGTCGTAAAAGGCATCAAGCCAGCTCACGGGGTCCGCGTATCCGGACTGGGTGCCCCAGGTGATGGCCGGACCGACGAGATAGACCGTCCGGCCGAGGCTGGCCAGTTCCTGGATCACCTGTTCATATTTCAGCCAGTCTGTTGCCGCCTGGAGGGGAGTGCGGTTGGCCTGGTTGGTGAGGTTGGGCTCGTTCATGACCAGCAGGTGCTGGACCTCGGGATGGCTGATGACAAACGCCTTGACCCTGGTGATGTCGGCTGCGCTGGTGTTGCCGCCCCAGAGCATCGGCACAAAGTCCATGGCATAGTCGGTCTGGTAATCCGCCGGGGCGCTGGTGCTCGGGGTGATCGCCCAGTTATACCACCAGCTCACGCCCTTCGAGAGGGCGTCAAAATCGGCAGGCGAGGCGAGGTTGAAGGCGATGCCGCGCTTGGCGCTCTTGGTTGCCTTATCTGCCGGATCGGGTCCGGTCGGTGATTTGTCCTTGCAGCCGCTTGCCGCAAGCAGGGCGGCGAGCAGGCTCAGGGCGATGATCCGCTTCATGCTCTTACTCCTTGTCGTCGATCATGTCAGAGTTGTTCAACGGGGCCAGCGTGGCGATGGTCGCGCCCCAGCCGCCGCGTCCATCGCCGGCGAGCTGAAAATGGAGCACCCAGGGCAGCCGCCTCAGCATGGCATGGACGGTTTCGCGCAGCGCCCCGATCCCCTTGCCGTGGATGATGCGCACCTCAAGGATCCCCCGTTCGCGGCAGGCGGTGAGATAGTCGGGGACGAGTTCCTTGACGTCGCGGGGCGCAAAGGTGTGCAGATCGAGCGCCCCGTCGATGGGGATTTCAATGGGATCGGGTTCTTTCAAGGCCTCTCCTCAAACCGGCTCAGCTGCGGCGCTGCGGACAAAATGGGGCATCTCCCGGGGGATCTCAAGCGAAAATTCGACCAGCCCCGCAAATACGCCGTCGCGGTACCAGGGCTTCTGCCAGATCAGTTTCTTGATGCCCCGTTTCTCGATGGTGTAGACATTGGTTTTTTGTTCGGCGAGCAGCTCGCGGAGCTTGCTGCGCGAGGGCTCGGGATGGCAGTCGAGCAGGTTGCTGCCGATCAGAGCCGCGCCCCCCTCGCCGGCAAAGTTGATCTCCGCCTGCCGGTTCAGATAGAGGATGATTCCCTGGGTGTCGCAGACCACGATCGCCCCGGCGATTCCGTCAAGCCATTCCATCGCTTTCTTTCACCTCCCTTTGATACGGTTAAGATGCACTGGACTCTAAGGCTAATATTAGGCATTCGGCGGGTGAAAGTCAATGGATTTGGGGGAAGGGGAGGTTATCCCCGCAATCTGGTCCCACCCGGCAGCTTGCGCCGCGTTCCCCTCCGAAAATGGAGGTAGCCAGTTGTCTCATTGTTTGCCCCCGCTCATCGATGGTCGCGTCGGATGGCACCCGCTTTTGGCGCTAGCCCGGGCTGGCTGCGCACAGTCCGCAGAAAATGATTGCATTAAAAGACTGAAAAGAGTAACATGGGAGGAGAATGGCGTGCCCGGGAGGAGGGATGGTCCACACGCGAGCCTATCGCCTGCGCCATCCTGCGCTCTGTCTCCGCCCTCCCGGCCTTTCAAGTCTGATCATTAACTGGAAGAGGACGTAATGAAGAAAATCATCACGGCGGCGGTTTTAATCGCACTTTTGATCATCCTGGGCAGGGGATTGCGGAATAACTCCGGGTACGACGCTGAGCCGGCTTCCAGGATGACGGCGAACGAGAACGCTGCTCCATCCACTGTCCAGCCCGCGGCAACGGAGGGTGGCGGGAGCGGCTCCTCACTCAATGGTGAGGAGGCCGATCTCCTCCTGACCCTGCACAACCGGGCGCGGGCCGCGGCAGGCACCCGGCCCTTGAAATGGTCGGAAGAGCTGGCGCGCTATGCGCAGGAGTGGGCCGACCACCTCGCCGCCTCCGCCACCTTTGATCACCGTCCGGAGAGCGGCCGCTGGAAGCAGCTTTATGGCGAGAATCTCTATATGGGGACGGCGGCTTATTACGGGCTGGAGCGGGCGGTGGATGCCTGGGTCGAGGAGAAGAGCCGCTACAACGGCGGTCCCATCAGCGAAGCCAATGTTGCGGCGGCCGGGCACTATACCCAAGTGGTCTGGAAAAACACCCGGGCGATGGGTTGCGGCAAAGCCCTGCGCGACGGCCAGCTCATCGTCGTCTGCAACTATGATCCCGCCGGCAATGTGGAAGGCGAGCGGCCCTGGTAGCGAGTCGTCCTGATCAGTCCGGCGGAGAGCCGGGCGCCCTGAGATCGCTGCGCCATGGCCAGGTGAGGGGTGGGCAGTTCGGGATCAGCTCTGCGGGGTGGCGTATTTGCTGATCTCATCCTGAATGGTCTCGCAGAGCACATCCGCCTCGTTGCTGCCGATGATGAATTTTTTACCCGATCTGTAGGTGAGCTCGACGGCGTTTGAACCGGAGACATTATAGAGCCAACCGGAGGGCGTCAGCCGGATGCCAAAGCCGTAATACCACGGCACCTTGACCACGCGGCAGCCGGCGAGGTCGCGCGCCCGGATGCTTTTGCTGATCATCCCCTGGCCGAACGAGACCACGATAACCCCGCGCTCGACAACGACATTGAGCTTGTAAAAGAGCACGCCGGCGACGATGAGGACCAGCAGCACGATATACTGCCCGGTGGTGACGGCATCGAGCGAGAGGGTGGAGAGGGTGTAGATGAATCCCGCCGCCAGCAGCAAAATGATCAGCCAGCCGGTCTGCGAGTTGCGATAGGCGATCATGATGATCCTCCTTCAGGTCATCGGGTTCAGGTCAGGATTTTGAATGTGCGGCATCCCTATAATCTAATATACCCAATTCATGGATCTGTTTCAACCTGAAAACGGAACAGGATACCCCCGAAATCTGGTCCCCACCGACACCTTGTGCCGGATATATTAAAATCGGGTCAGCCTGGATCAGGGCCTCAGGACAGAGTTCGCCCTCATCGAGGAGCTGACGGACATGGGCGTGAATGCGCGAATCCCTGGTCTGGATAAAACGCTCGACGTAATCCCGGTAATCCCTGATCAACCGTTTGCGAAAATCCAACACATCCATAAGTGAGCCTTTGCCTGGAGAGATTCACTGCCTGTGCAAGAATGTATATGGGGATCTCTATGCTGAGTTGGAGTGATTAGCTGGCAGGCTCTGAAACCCATCACCACGTTGCTTGAAGGTAAATTTTGCAGGATATTGGTCAAAGTCAAGGGAAACAGGGAGACAAGACAATAAAGGAGCTTTTAATCGGCATCCCTTGAATGTATCCGGATTTTATCACTTTCAATGATCCAAATCGAACCGGCTGGTTCGGTTGTTATACATGTTCTGATCAGATTGTTCAACAACATGAGAATTTGTGAGATATCAAAATATTTTTGCGGGCGCAGAATTATAATACCTGGTGAATCATAGGGAGGAAAACGCAAGATATTCGAAAAGTCGAGATCAAGTGTTATTAAACAGCGTTTTTGTTTTATACAGGTGGTGAAAATATTATCGTCGGGCGCACCGCTCAGGTTTTCATCAAGCACCGTATCGACATCGTGCCCCGCGGCAGTAAGGAATTTTGCTGCACTTTTACCAAGATTTTCATCAATTTTGAATTTCATGCTCAATATCCACATAGTGCTCACGTGTCATAACTGCAGCGTATGCCAATGCTGCCCGAATGTCTTCCTCCGTGAGTTGAGGATATTCAGCGATAATTTCCCGATGAACCATGCCGGTCGCCAATAGTTCAAGGATCAGTGATACCCAGATTCTTGTACCTCGAATGCAGGGTTTACCAAAACAAATTGCCGGATCGGTCGTGATTCTTTCTAGCAATAATTCTTTCATATAATTATCCTGGAAGGCCTGCACCGTTGATAATTGATTGTTCGGAGTACTGATTTTTATAAAAAGGAAGTGGTTAACTCTGTTACATAATGAACATTACAAAAAACTTTCATTATTATCAATATGAATTTTATCCATTTGTTGACTTGTAATCCGCAGCGTCCTCCATTTCACTTCTCTTCAATGTGATACTCCCGCCCGGGTGGGATCGAGATTTCTGGAGCACCCGGAACTCTCTTGCCACAGCAGGGAGCTGCGGTACTGTTTGTGATCTGCCGGCTGGGGTGAGAGTTTTGGTCGACGCAAATAGGGCTGGCTGCTGCAAGAAATAGCCCCAGAAAAATATTGCATGAAATCGCCGAAAAGTGTAACATGGAGGGTTGAAAGACAAGGAGAACACATGAGACCACCCCTGTTTCCGATTCTTGCCCTGCTGCTGGCCGCTGCGGCCTTCGCCCAGCCCGTCTGGCAGGAGCGCGAGGGTGGAGGAAAAGGTGGGCTGGTGGGTCGGCTGGGTCGAACGGCCCGACGGGGCGATTTTTTTCGCCCTCAACATCGACATGCCCGGCGACGGCGCCGACGCCCCCAAACGCGAGTCGATCGCCCGGGCCATCTTGCGCTCGATTCAGGCATTGGACATCGGCGCATGAGCAGGGGTTTGATTACGGTTGTTTTGATCGTGTCTGCATATCGAGTCCTTTATGCGAATCAACCAGGTGATATCAAAACTATGACTACCAAAACCGGAAAACAGGTACAACGCATAACCTGCATGATTACATGGATTATACCAACCCTGGTTCAGGCAGCATCATTCTCCCTCCTTTCGGCGGATTCAGGTGCAGCCGATGACACCCTGAACAAACCGGCAGCTCCCCTGCGGACCTATACAGCCTCGCGGTTGACAACCGAGGCGCCTGTCATCGACGGAAAACTTGCAGATGCCTGCTGGTCAACCGGCACCTGGGCGGGTGATTTTACTCAGTGGATCCCGACGGAAGGAGCCAAACCATCACAGCCCACTGAACTAAAAATACTCTACGACAACCGGAATATCTACATTGCCATACGTGCCCATGACAAGGAACCGGAGAAGATCCTGGTCCGTTCCGGACGCCGCGATCAGTTCCAGGGTGACGTGGTGGGGATTGGTTTTGACAGCTACCACGATCGGCGCACCGGCTTTGAATTTCACCTCACCTCGTACGGGCAAAAGATTGATGATGTCGTTACCAATCCCTGCAATAGTGATTTTAACTGGAATGCAGTGTGGTCCGGCAAAGTCGGTATGGAAGATTCAGCCTGGGTGGCAGAGATGGAAATTCCCCTGAGCCAGCTGCGCTACAGCAATGAAGAAGAACAGGTATGGGGAATGCATTGCTGGAGATGGATCGACCGCTTGCAGGAAGAAAGTGACTGGGAGGTACAGTCCTCCACAGGACCGGGAATCCTGCATTTATTTGGTGAATTACACGGTATACAGGGATTGCCGAAATCCCGGCGACTGGAATTAATGCCCTATGCGGTTGGAAAACTGAACGTCTTTGAAAAACAACCTGAAAATCCTTTCCGGAAAAACGGGTACACAGCTGCAGGAACAATCGGCATCGATGCAAAAATCGGCATATCCAGCAACTTTACGCTGGATGTATCGTTGAATCCTGATTTTGGCCAGGTGGAGGCAGACCCCTCCGTGATGAACCTGACCGCTTTTGAAACTTTTTATGAGGAGAAACGGCCTTTCTTTCTTGAAGGCAGAAACATATTCAACTATGAGCTCGACGATATGAGCCTGTTCTATTCGCGGCGCATCGGTCATGCTCCCGTTTACGAACCTTCCTCCGACAGCGGGGTGTTCACCAAAATTCCGGAAAACACCTCCATTGTCAATGCCATTAAATTCAGCGGCAAAACCGCAGGCGGACTTTCATTGGGGATCCTTCAGAGTTTTACCTCTCGTGAGAATGCCTTGATTAGGACCGGACAAAACAATGAAAAGTAGGAACCCATTGAGCCCTTTTCAAATTACCTGGTGGGCAGGGTACAACAGGATTTCAATAAAAGCAATACCGTGCTTGGCGGAATCATCACCTCCACCAACCGGTTCCTGCAGCACGATAACCTGCTTTCCATGAATCGCGGAGCGTATACCGGCGGAGTTGACCTGCTGCATCACTGGAAAAACAAAAAATATTATATAGACGCCAAAGTGCTGGGCAGTTATATAACCGGAGATAAGGCCGCCATCTCCAGCCTGCAACGCTCGTCGGCCAGGTATTACCAGCGGCCATTTGCAGATCATCTTACCCTCGACAGCACACGCACAACCCTGACAGGTTCCGGCGGCAGCATCTCTGTCGGAAGAAAAAGCCAGGGTTTATGGCGATATTCCACGGGCATTTCCTGGTTTTCACCCGGACTTGAACTGAATGATCTTGGCTATATGCAGGTTACGGATATCATCCGTCAGAAAAACGAAATCTCCTACTTTGTGAATAAGCCGGTGTCGATTTTCAGGACCTATTCCGTTAGTCTGGAAGAAGGCAATCATTGGGATTTCGGGGGAAATCACCTGCTATCGGAAGTTGAAATTGAAGGCAAGTTTGAATTTTTAAACAAGTGGGCCTTTGAACTGCATCCGGGTTACCAGACGCGGTACCTGGATACGCGTCTGTTAAGAGGAGGTGAGGCATTAATTACCCCGGGGGTCCTGAGTCTCTATTCATACTTCCGCACAGACAACTCAAAGAAAATATATCTTGAATTGAGTCAGTCCTGGGAGCAGTCGGTTAACCATTCATACCACGAATACGAGCTTAGCCCTGTCCTTGTTCTCCGGCCTTTAAATCCGCTCAAGCTTGTGGCCGGAGTGGAGTATGAAACCACATATAATGAGCTGCAATATGTAACTTCTGACCATGATGACCTGTACCTGCTTGGAACGATACGTCAAAAAAACCTCAGCATGGTATCACGCATTGATTACAGCATCACACCTGAGTTGATCATTCAGTATTACGGCAGTCCTTTTGTTTCAAGAGGACTGTATTCCGATTTCAAATACGTTAATCATCCCCAGGCTTCGAAATTCGAGGACCGCTTTCAGGTCTTTGATCAGCAGGATAAAACCGACACCGGGATAGTCATGCATCATAGTAGTAATGACCGGTCTTATACGTTAAGCCCGGATCCCGATTTCAACTTCCTTCAATTTCGCTCGAATCTTGTCGCACGCTGGGAATTCAGGCCTGGATCCATTCTTTACCTGGTATGGTCCATGGATAAAACCGGGAAAGCGGACCAGGCGAATACGAGTCTCTGGAATTCCCTGGAACAGATGGGCGGCGTGAAACCCTCGAACATCTTCCTGGCCAAGTTCGACTATTGGTTTTCGTTATAATGCGCTGCCAGCAAGAAAACTGGAACACCCGGTCGGCCGGGGGAGCGTTAGGGGTCAATCCCGCGGCGGGCGCGGATCGGGTGGAGGGTTGGGAGAGCCCGGGTTTTCCATCTCTATCGGCGTGGGGCCTTCCGGCCGCGCCGGACGCGGTTCGCGCATGCGGTTTTGCAGCATGCGCGTCAGATGGCGCCACTCCTCTTCCTCCAGATAGGGCCGGATAGCGAGGAGATGCTGCACGGTCAGCTTTTCCATCTCCCCGCGCAGACCGGTCATGCGCTGCAGGATCAGTTCGATCGAATCTGCCGGGGCCGGTTTCTTTTCGATCAGGCGGATGAGATCCTGTTGGAGTTGCAGCATGCTGCCATGCAAGGGCTGCAGCTGTTCATGATAGGCCAATCGCAGTTTTTCCATCTTCGGATTCGGCTCAGTCCGCCCTCCCGGCCATACCCCCTCATCACCCGGTCGGGGCGGCATGCCCTGCAGCGCCCCCGGCGGTGCAACAGGCCCCCCGGCGCCTCTGTGCGCCATCTCCGGTCGCTGTGTGAAATAGATCAGCGTGCCCACCACAGCCAGATTGACGGCGAGGGAAAATACGAGCAGTGCGACTAGCCATTTATTCATAGGAATTCCCTTCAGGATTTGAGAGATCCAGGTAACTGGCGGTCAGGGAGCTGCCGGGAACCTTTTGCAGCATGCGAACCTCGAGGTTCTCCATGGTCACAGTGCTGCTGCCGGACCAACGCGTGTAGAGATCCCTGCCTAAAATCATTCCCAGGACAAGTCCGGCAGCGACGGAGGCCGGAAGCAGCAGGCGGTGAACTGGCCGGAATCTGCGCTTGCCGGCCAGGGCCGCGCGCACCCGCGTGGCCATGAAAGGATCCGGCGCCGGGATTTCCACCTCCGGCAGCAGGGCATAGACCTGCTGCAGCCGCGCAGCGGCACGCCGGCACGCCGGGCAGCCGGCGATATGCTCTTGCACCGCGTGGCTGGACTGCATCTCCAGCTCTCCATCGAGATGGGCGGAGAGGCGTTTTTCGATCTCCTTGCACGTCATGGCTCTTCTCATAAATAGACCTGCTCTTCTCATCAATTCAACACCGCAACCCGAAAATTCTTGCCACAGTAAGGGCATTTTCGCGGCCGCTCCCGTCCGGAGGCTCACTCCTTCATATAGTCCGCAAGCAGCACGGCCAGCCTGCCTTTGGCGCGGTGGATGCGCGCTTCTACCGCGGCGAGGCTGCTACCGGTGGCGTCGGCGATCTCCTGGTATTTCAGACCATGAAAGCGATGGAGGATAACCGCTGTACGCTGCTCTTCCGGCAGGGAATCGAGGGCGGCGCGGATCAGACGCTGCTGTTCTGCCCGCTCTACCTCCTCCAGGGGTGTGGGAGCGCCCGTCCCGCTGGTCACGATCTGATCCTCCATGCCGGGCAGCCGGGAGAAAGCTTGCATCCAGCCCCGCCGGCGCCGGCTGCGCACCTGATTCAGACTGGTATGGATGGCGATGCGGAACAACCAGGTGGAAAAGCGGGCTTCCGGCCGGAAAGAGGGCAGACCGCGAAAGGCACGGATAAAGGTCTCCTGCGCGGCATCCTGAACGTCCTGCGGATCGGAGAGATAGCAGCCGCACAGGGCGCGGATGCGCTGTTCATGACGGCGCACGAGCTCGTCAAATGTGCTTTCATCGCCCTGCTGAAAACGGTCGATCAATTCCTGGTCCGTTTGCACCGGCCATCCTGTCATGTGCTGCATTGGCTGATTTGACATACGCTGTTTCCGGCTTGTTTCTTATTTAAACACCACAACCGCCATATTATTGCATACTCTTTGGTGGAGCACCTTTCCCGCCGTGAGCGATGAGGTGCCGTACTGCTGCTGGATGAAGTAATCCCGAAAGGCTGAGATGGCAGGAACACCTCACCCGCCGTGCCGGCAGGCCTGTGAAAATAGTGATTTTTCCACGCAAGTTTTCTCCTCCTGAGGTGTTCAAAAGGAAAAAGAGGAGAGAAAATGGCTCGACCATTCCATCACCCTGTCTTTTCCGGCCTCCTGGCCGTGTGTGTGGCCCTGTCCGCTCCTGCAGCTGCGGTGGGCGGCGGAAGCGTTGGCACTTTTGCCCTGGGCGGCACGACGGGCGTCTATGTCGCTACAGTGGACTCGCTGCTGGCCTATAACCAATCCTCCCACGAGAAAAGCTCCGATTATCTCTGGGCGAGCGATCAGGTCGTCGCAATCAGCCTGAACGGGACAACGATAGCGGCCACAGGTAGCGGCGTCACCATCTACGGCACCCGGGCCACGATCACGAAAGGCGGCACCTACAGCCTGAGCGGAGCCCTCGCTGACGGCCAGATCGTGGTCAGTGCAGGGGCGAACGATGTCGTCCGCCTCATCCTCAACGGGGTGACCCTCGCCAATTCCACCAACGCCCCGATCAACATCCAGAGCGCGGACAAGGCCATCGTCATTCTGGCGGAAAATAGCGTCAATACCCTCACAGATCCCTCCGTTTACGTTTTTCCCGATGCGATCACGGACGAACCCAATGCCGCCCTCTACAGCAAAACCGACCTGACTATCGCCGGTGCGGGCTCGCTGGTGGTCAACGCCAATTTCAACGATGGCATCACCAGCAAGGATGGCCTGGTCATCGCCGGCGGAACGATCACCGTCAAATCCGTGGATGACGGCATCCGCGGCAAGGACTATCTCATTATCAGGGATGGGACCCTCACGGTGGATGCAAAGGGGGACGGTTTCAAGGCTGACAATGACGAGGATGCCGACCGCGGCTATATCTGGATCAGCGGCGGTGCGATCCGGATCACCGCCGGCGATGATGCGATGATGGCCGAAACCGACCTGCTCATCAGCGATGGCACTATCACCGCCACAACAGGCGGCGGCAGTACCTATGCCCCGACCTCCACAACCGATCCCAAGGGGCTGGTGGCAACCCTCTTCAACGTTATCGATGGCGGCGCCATCACTATCAACGCAGCGGATGATGCCCTCCATTCCAACGGGCACCTGGTCATCAATAGCGGCACACTGGTTCTCTCCAGCGGAGACGATGGTATTCATGCCGATTCCACCCTGGGCATCAACGGCGGAGAGATCACCATCAGTAAATGTTATGAAGGCATCGAGAGCAAGATGGTCGCCATCAATGACGGACGCATCCATCTCGTCTCCAGCGACGACGGCGTCAACGGCGCTGGCGGCAAGGATGGCTCCGGCAAACCGGGCTGGCCGGGGGGACCGCCGATGGCCTCCGGCAACTACTTTCTCTATCTCAACGGCGGTTACATCGTCATTAATGCCAACGGCGACGGCATCGATGTCAATGGCACGATCACCATGACCGGAGTTC